>ERZ777305.96-NODE-96-length-138365-cov-14.093435_pt1 | contig 138365 bp, 109 predicted proteins | sample MGYA00374965_ERZ777305 | MGnify/ENA primary metagenome ERZ777305 (study PRJEB29328, sample SAMD00013331) | mouse gut metagenome | study: EMG produced TPA metagenomics assembly of the Metagenome analysis of fecal microbiota from mouse which was promoted... | reverse complement strand
CCACAAATTTAACACTTTTCTCAAAATTCATGCACCGGGTTTTCGGCTTGACCCCTTTTACATTGACTAATAACTTGGCCGATACGCTTTTAATTACCTATCTTTGCTCCATTAAAATAAAGATGAATAAAATGCATATTCTACATAAAAGAGATATATCTCGAGAGAAAGAGATTTATCGGGTAACTATGATAGGTAGTGTGGTAAATTTCTTTTTGGTCGTTTTTAAATTTTTTGCTGGTATAGCGGGACATAGTGCTGCTATGCTTGCCGATGCGGCCCATTCTTTAACCGATTTAATTACAGATTTCATAGTAATACTATTTGTAAGGATTTCATCAAAGCCACAAGATGAGGGGCATGATTATGGACATGGCAAATATGAAACTTTGGCTACGGCTATTATAGGGGCTTTGTTGCTATCGGTAGGAATAGGCATTTTCTGGAACGGGATTTCCTCAATATATCATTTTTTGCAGGGCGAACTGTTGCCAAAACCAGGCATGCTGGCCCTTATTGCTGCGCTGGTCTCCATTGCTCTCAAAGAGATACTTTATAGATATACCGTAATAATTGGACGAAAGCTGAACTCTCAGGTGGTAGTGGCTAATGCCTGGCATCATCGAAGTGATGCGCTCTCGTCAATTGGTACGGCTATTGGAATTGGTGGGGCCGTAATTTTGGGCCATTCTTGGCGGGTACTCGATCCGATAGCCGCAGTGTTTGTCAGCTTCCTCATAATGAAAGTGTCGGTACAGATGCTTGTGCCCTGTATTGAGGAACTATTGGAAAAATCGCTCCCAAAAGAAATGGAGGATGAGATTTTAAAAATTATCTGTTCATTGCCGGGCGTGAGTTCACCGCATAATCTTCGTACTCGCCGTATAGGAAGCTATTGTTCCATTGAAGTGCATGTGCGCATGGATGGAAACATTTCATTGGAAGAGGCGCATCGGACGGCAACAGAAATCGAAAACAAACTAAAGGAACGTTTCGGGAAAGGTTCGTATGTCAATATTCATTTGGAGCCCACTAAAAGAAAATAGAGTGCATCATTTATATAATGGGAACCAATTACAGATAAATTTCCTAACTAATAAAAACAGCATCCCGCTAAAGGTGTTTTAACCTTGAGGTTAACATTCCTCAAAAACCGTATGCCATTTTAAACTTATTGTTGGTTGGAGCGTCCAAAAAGACAGAAACCAGATAAAACTAAAAGACTAAATAAGACTCCACAGTCGCAGGAAAAAGGCATCCATTTTCGAAGGCAGAACATTTTCAACCTTTTAAAAACCATGATATTTCCAATATAAAATAGTGATATTCTCAATACCCAATTCTGACAGCCCCTCTTTCGCCCCTGTTAAAAAATACAACCTTCACCGCCCTTTATGCGTTACTTCACAATAACCAATTAAATTTTATGATATGACACCAAAATCATTATCTCCGAAATTATACCTAAGAACGGATAAAATGGATAGCGAGGGGCGAATGCCCTTGTTCATGCGTTTCCCTAAAATGCACGGAAAAGAACCCAAGTTTGCAATAAATAGAGTCCGATTATCATTGGACGAATGGGACGAGGTGTCCAGACTTCCCAAAGAGCCGTCTTTGAGATTGAGAGTGGAAGATGAGTTGTTACGAATAAAGCGTGACTTGTATCATCTAATTGAATATGACAAAAAGGAAATAACCTACAGTGTACTTAAAGATGTTGTCAAAGACAAGAAACCATCCGACCCTCTAAACTCTTTATTCCTTGACCATTATATGGAATATCTGTCAAAGAAAGAGAAAAATGGCCTTATCGGCCCAAGCACAATGCGTAGCCATATTACAACAATGACAGCATTGAACGAATTTGATAAGAATTTGAGGTTAAAGGATATTGATGAAACCAAGATTAGAGAGTTCATAGCTTTCCTTAGAAATCGAAAGATTAAAAAAGGACAGGACGCAAGCAAATTGACATTCGGTAATCGCCTAATTCAAATTCGCGCAATTTTGAGATATATAGCCGCCAAAGGCATAGCGGTCAAAAATCCATTTGACAGCCACGATATTTATATTGCGCCATGCAATAGGAATGAAACCTATCTCAATGAGGTTGAACTGTCAAAAATGGTCAATTTGTTTATTGAAGACAATTTAGCCGTTTCTGACCGCAGGATATTAATGCTTTTCTTATTGGCTTGTTCAAGTGGCTTACGGATAAGTGATACGCGTGCCCTCTGTTGGAGAAACATAAATTTTGACTGCAAGAATGGCGTAATGGAATTTTATTGCATCAAGTGTCGCAGAATGAATTATGTGCCATTAAGCCCTATGGCTCTTGATTTGTTATGCTATCTGCCCGAAGGCGACATTAACAATGTCGAAAAAGAATTGAACGTGTCAGTCAGAGTGTATTCCCCTACCAAAATCAATCTGACTGTCAAGAAACTTGCAAAAATGGTCGGCATATCGAAAAATATTACTTTCCATGCTGGACGAAGAACATTTACAACTTTGTGCTATATGAATGATGTTCCAGAGAAAATCATTGAGTCATCACTTGGGCATAAACCTAAAAATGTGACTGACAGATACCGTCAGTGGAATGTTTATGAAGCTGACAAAGCGGCCAAACGGTTATCATTTCTTGATATGAAAACATTTAAAAAGTTTGCGTAATTGTCATTGATTTAGCGTTTTGTCCGAAATTTCTTTGGCGAAAATTTTGCCGTTTGCTGACAAGCCAATAACTTCGCTCATAGAAAATTGTAAAACAAAATCGCAAATGGCTGATTATTCAGTTTATCCGTTCATAAGAAATGACAAACCGCTAAAGCGGAACCATAAATATCCAATATACCTTCGTGTCAGAATATATGACCGAGAAACCAAAGTGCCAACACATCTTGACGTGGCACCTGCCGATTGGAATGATAAGAAGAAAGAGCCAAAGGAGCGAACTCTCCGATTGGCTCTTAATTCTAAAGTGCTGGCAGTAGAAACATTCCTTAATGGCTGTATTGCAAACAATATGCCGCTGTCATTGGAGATTGTGAAGAACCATCTGTCATCATCAAATCCTCGGACAAGGAAGTCTAGTAACGGCACGTTCTATGACTATTATCTTGCTTTCGTTGAGCGGATGAAAGCGACCCTAAGTCAGCCTACCATTATGGCTTATATGATTACTTACAATGCCCTTAAAGCATTCCGAAAGGCTATCGACATAACCGATATAAACTTAACCCTAATTGAGGGATTTGATGTGTTCCTGCGTGATGTCAAGGGCAATAATGACGGAGGCAGAGCGAACAAACATAAAAATATCAAGACCGTGATTTTGGATATGATTAAGCACGATTTGCCCGTGAAAAATCCATATCCTCTGTTCAAAATGCCTAAATGCAGTGTCAAAGAAACTTATTTGGAAAAATCTGAAATTGAATTGTTGAGAAAACTTTATGTAAAGCTACCGAAAGGGAGTCTTTTGTTCAGATGCCTGGAAATGTATCTCTTCGCTTGCTATTGCGGTCTAAGATTATCCGATGTAGTTACATTGAAATGGAATAATATCGACTTTGAGAAAGGTTTAATCATAAAGAAACAAATCAAGACAAGAGCCGAGGTAAAAGCACCACTATTTGAACGAGCAAGAGATTTGCTTTTAAGTGTTCTTCCAAGCAAGAAGAAAATCGGTAGTGAAGATGTGGTATTCGGAGATGCATGCTATCCTTACGTCAACAAGCAACTGAAAGAATTGGCAAGAATGGCGGGAATAGACAAACATCTGACATTCCATACAAGCCGCCATACCTTTGCGACTTTGCTTGTAATGGACGGAGTTTCAATCTACAAGATACAGAAATTCTTGGGACATAAGTCCGTAAACATGACCGAAAGATATTTGAAATATGATTTGAAAATGGCACAAGTCAATATGGAAGAGATAGATACTTTCAGTTAGAGGATAAAATTTGTAGAAAAATCATTGGCACATAGGATTATACATTTGTCGCTTTCGGAAAAATTGCTTAATTTTGCGATGTCGAGAGTGACAAATTAAAGGAAGTGCCTCTACTCGTTGAATCGCCAATTCATAAATTTATCTACGAGGCGCAGAGAACAGCTCATATATTATGGGCTGCTCATCTGCGTGTAGATAAGAGCGTTTGGCGATGCTCACGAGTAACGCAGAGGGAGCAGCCCATTTTCTATGTATAATCCGCTGTGTTTCGGTTGCTGACGCGGGAAACCCAATCGCCAATGACAAACTTTCCATCGTATTACTATCTTGGAGGAAAACTAATATTGCCGCGTCCAATCCGCACCTATTTTGACTCTGGTGCGCATGAATGGAGCGCAATAGGAGTAAGACAAAAACTGCTTGACTTAGGATATGTAACCACCAAGGGGTATGATGTCTTTAAAGACATTCAAGAAATTCTTAGGAACCATCCTTATATACAGGAATTTGAGATTAAATATTCCATAGGTGGACTTATGTCGGAACTTTCGGGGCGGTCATCAGACGCTATAGCCGACCGATACGAAAATGTTCCTCTCAAAGAAATGGTCAATGATTTGATAGACCTTCTTGCTTATCAATATGTGCTTCCGCATGACGGTTCGGAGCATTACCTTATTGACAAGAATACAAGAATTACGGATTTGGATATATTGAAAGCCAATCAATGGAATATTGTTGCCGACCAATGCCACGGAAACGAAGCCTTGTTCAGCGACAATCAAGAATATATCTATCCTGGCGATGAAAAATTCATACGTAAATTCAATTCATCCGCGAATGATGACACTCGCTTCATACTGAATACCATTCCGTATCCCTTTCAAGGCAATCCTTTAACGGCAAAAGTTATTATCCTAAGCCTTAACGCAGGTCATATTACAAGGGTCAATGAATACTTCGCAAAAATTCTTCAGAGATACCCGCAGTTGGCAGAAGGGGTAATGGTCTTTATGAGGGACAACCTTAGATTGAGGGTTAAGGATTTTATACCCGAAGTCTATAATCCTTCTGACCGACACCCGAACTATCAAGACGCTTTCAATATGCTTGCCGATTGGTATTGGTACGACATCCTTTCCAAATTGGAGAACGAGGAGTTGACTTCAGAGCAAATATTCTCTAACGTGGCACTAATACAAAATGTGCCTTACGCATCTGTAAAGGCAAAAGACCTTCCGAAAGGTTGTATTCTGCCTTCTCAGATGTTTGCTAAAAAGATGATACGGTATATTGCCGATTACAAAGACGCTATCTTTGTCGTTCCGCGTGCCGTCAAGAAGTGGCAGGCGTTGCTTGGTCCGACATGGACTCGGCTTGAAGAAGAAGGACGGATTGTCATCGGCAGAAATCCCCTCAACCAGCATCTGACCGAGAAAAATCTCGGAACGGAGAATTATCAGAAAATAATCAATCATCTAAAAGGCTGACAGTGTGGACTTGAAACAAACCCTAAAAGCACTCTTGGTTGGCTTTTGTTTCGGATTTGGATTGACGTGGCTACTTGCCATAATCATTCCGTTCACTATGGGGGTGAGCAATATCGGAAAATTCCTGCGTGATTGCGGAGGAGATATATTCTCAACCGCTATCTTCATAGCCTTCCTAATGAGTTTATTTTGGTTAATAGGAGCTGCAAGTGGACATAAACGTAGAAAAAAAGAAGCACTTGAGGAAGAAATGAGAGAATATTTCCGTCGGCAAAACGAAAAAAGTGAATAACGGCACTTCTTATAGGATTGCGAATAAGTACATTGGCGATATATTTACAGAGAGTTACACCAAAACGTAACTCTCTTTGTTATATATGAAGTTATGTTTATTCAAAAGAAAACTAATCAAAGTGCCAAATGATAGACAATATAAAACTTTATTTTGCTGCCAATTTATTCAACGGCAATTTTGAAAAATGCAGATTGCGAGAGAAAAAAGAGTCAAGAACGGAATGGACACTAAGAAACCCACTAAACAATGCTCATATATCAGTATGGCAACACTCTAATGGAGTAGTCACCATGAAAGGTAGCTTGCGCAAGTGGTACTACGGAGATTTCAGCACTAAGGATTTGACTTTATCACATTTTATTGATGCAACAAAACAGATTGCCGAATTGCTTAATGTCCCTTTAGGCGTATTCAACAAGGCAAAAATTTCTCAAACGGAAATCGGATTAAATGTCCCAACCTCTATCCCATTCTCAGAATTGAGTAAAAAGATTGTGGCGTATGGAACTCATCGCAAAAGAAAGGTCAGAGGAAAAGGCATGACAAAAGATAACTTCGGTACAATTTATTTTGGAGAACGTGATTGTGAATTCCGATTAAAAATATACGACAAGAGCAAGGAGATTGCAGACAAAGATATATTGTCGGAGGGCGATGCAATCTCTAATATACTCCGAATAGAATTTACCCTTGATGACAAGGACGCATTCAAACGTAAAAGTTTACCTCAAATAGCCGATATAAACGGATTGATAATGCACTGGGCTAAGCTTTACGAACTATGGGCAGAGGAAGTTGGCAGAATTGTTTTACTAAACAATATACCAGACTGCGGAGATATGGATTTGCAAGATAGGCTTTTTGCTGAAGCCTTAAACAACTATTCTTGGAAAGAGAATATCAGGAACTTTGAAGAATATATCGTGGAGCATTACGAGGAAAAAACTATATCTAAATGGAAATCGGATATGTATAAGAGGATAAATTACCTTTTGGACAATTACAGTGGCTCAAATGAATATTGCAAAATAAATTTTTACAAGGATATAACACGCTATCTCATTGATTTGAAGAATAATGGAGAAAAAGTTAGTATTCCTCTAATGGTAGCTCTACTGCATTCCAATACAAGATATATATCCAAAGAGAATTCCAAGACGAACCGAATAATAAGGGGGAATAATAACCTAAAACAATAAATCCCTTATTGTAAAACCATTAGTATAATGATAACTGTAGCATAATTGCTATTGATTGATAATAAAGGATATTATCATTGAAGAATGACTATTGTAATACTGATAACTGCAAAAGAAATTATAAAATTGTCCGTCAGCGAGAAAAGAGAGTAAGTTTGAACTCTGGTTATTGCTATCCCCCTCAAAAATTTGACGCACTACAATCCGATTACTCATGAAATCTGACAAGAATATTGTTCAACCGTTTTTAAGCGTTGTAGCCGCGTTTTTACAGCATAAACCATAACTTATACTACTTCCGCTGTTAAAGTGGCTTAGAATGCTTGCTATCCACCCAAATCAAGAGGTTGAGATTTTTTTCAATCAGACCAAACGTTTATAGAACCATATTATTAATTTTGTAGTGATTTTGATTGAACGTAGGAGTATGTTTAATATCCGCTCATTTGTTCGGGTGTCCGTTACCGACTTTTTACCAGTTTGTACTCGGATGGGTTAACTTGTTTAATTTCACTAAATCTCTGAGCATTATGAAGACATTAGGTAACTTTTTTGAACGGTGGGCATTTGGCGGACTGGGTGGTTAATGCTCGAAAAGAATGCGCGGTAAAAGCAAATGCCAAAATCAATAGCTTCGCCATGAGGGTTCGACTCCCTTGCCGCCCGCAAATCAGAGGACAAGATTTTTCTTGCCCTCTTTTTTATGTCAGCACCCCTATCGTCGCCCCTCCATTTGGCAGGAAGTTAGTAAAAGTGTTTATTCCAACGTGTTATTTTCATAGTTTTAAGACTAAATAAATTTGTAATTATGAAGAAAACTATTTTGGCTTTAGCAGTTTTTGCAATGTCGGCCACATCGTTCAATGCTTTTGCTCAGACTGATGGTAATAAAGGACAGGTAGAATGTTGTGTGTCTGGGAACGTATGTGTAAACAACAGGCCATCCGCAAAAGAATGCCGTATGCAGAAGATGTTTGACGGCATTACATTGACAGCAGACCAGCAGGCAAATATAAGCAAACTCAATGAAAAGTGCTACAATGAATGCGGCAAGGCGCGTAAGGAATGCCGTCAGGCATGCGATGGCAAACAGAAGAAATCAAAGGTGTCGCGTGAGGAGCGCCGTGCCAAAATGAAGGCTGTACGCCTAGATTATCTGAAAGGCCTTAAAACAATCCTTACTCCAGAACAGTACACACAGTTCCTTGAGAATAGTTTTGTTGACTCGTTCCACGGAAAGATGAAAGGGAAAGGTCACCACAAATGCAACAAGGATTGCCGTAACAGACAGGTCTGCAACGCCGGTAAGCGCTGATTGGACAACCGATGAATTTAATGTTGCCGGGATACCGTATCTAGTATCCCGGCTTTTTTATACCCTGTAGCTAAATATCTTATCTGACATCATCCTACGTAATGCGTCAATAGCCATTGCTAGAACATAGATACCAGCCATCAAGCCTATCGCGGCAAAGGTGAATGCCGCAAGCGGTAGGCTTTCCCATAAATAGACTACAGCCGGTTTCATGGCGTTTCCCCATACTATCGGCGCTTTATGTAAAAGATATACGGCAAATGCTGATTTGGCAATATAATTGACAGTATGTGACCTTATATCCAGGCATAGGAAAAATGCAAACAGAGCCACCGTAGCGGTTATTACAAGCGGGGCATTATACGCATATGCCTTAAGCGTAGGCATATTTACAGCGCAGACGGCTATACCGAATACAGATACTGCATATGATGCCAATGCCCATAAGGCGGTGCGCTTCCTTTTGTTAGGCTCAATCATGCAGTATATCCGTAAGTACCTGGCAATCATGTATACCCATACAAGCTGTATCACAGTGTATCCCGTTGGGTTGAAGCTTCCTCCCCACCACCATCCTCCCCATATGTTTACAGCGGTAAACAGGCAGAGCACTATGGTGAACATCCTTTTGGTCAAAGCATCCATTCCGGCATTCAGCATGGGACTGATTATCATAAGGCAAAAATAGGCAGGCACATACCACAGGTCGGTATGTGTCAGCACCATCCAGCTTTCCAGCCATCCGCTCCATGAGAAATGGCTTGGAAACGCTATCCCGAAAGCGGTATAAATCCCCACAGAATAGAATACGCACTGGAATATAAACGAGATGACATTCTTCAGAGACAGCTTTATGCCAAAATAGCCTGAAATCATGGTGAAACAGTTGACACCGACTATGGCTAATGCCTCCACCACGAGACGCCACACATCCCTTGATGAAGTTACAGATTCAGGAAGGCCCAATGAAGCCCCGTCAATATGTACGGCAAGCACCATCATCATGCTCACTATCCGTAGCAGCTCAATGTTGGATTGCCTGCCGATGTCCGGCCGTGTTGTCGCACTTTTCATCCGGCAAAGATAGGCATTACCCGAATGCCAGCAAATTAAAATCAATCCGAATTATATATTGCACCATAAAAAGCCTGTTATATTTTGAATTGATATACATTTGGCGTATCTTTGGAGAACTATTTAAGCCATGAAAGTAACTGAAACTTTACCTTGTTGTGAATCCATTATAGGCGATGTCGGCGTTATAGACGGCATCTTGGACCTATATGATCCTATTTCTCTTCAGGAAATGAAGAAAGTGAGGCTCATGAACCGTGTCGACACCAAATATGTCACAACAAAATCAGTGCTGGCAAGGCTATTAAGCATGGCAAATTCTGAATACATGGTGCAGACCATAGATTCCCGCACCAATATGCCATATTATACAATGTATTTCGACACTCCCGACTGCCATATGTATATGGAGCATCTTCATGGGCGGAAACGGAGGCAGAAGATACGCGTGCGCAAATATGAAAATTCCGGCACGGCGTTCCTCGAAATCAAGAAAAAGAACAACAAGGGGCGCACGGCCAAGAAACGCATTGAATGGTCGGGTGGCGATGATGTCGGCTATGCCGAATTCATCGGAAGCAATTCGGCGTACAAGTTCAGCCACCTTTCCCGAAGGTTGGAAAACCGTTTCCGGCGAATAACCCTAGTCAACCGCCAGATGACCGAACGGCTAACAATCGATTCCGACCTGAGATTCCATAATATTGTCAGCGGCAAGGCTTGCAGCCTCGACGACCTTGTCATTATTGAGCTAAAGAGAGACGGTATGGCAGCCTCGCCTGTCACATCGATGCTGCGCACGTTACGCATACATCCTGCCAAGTTCAGCAAATACTGCATAGGCATGGCACTGACAGATGATGCCTTAAAGAAGAACCGGTTCAAGCCAAGGATCATGATGGTCAACCGGCTGACAAGGATAGTGACCGGAAATGAATCCCTGTTCGTATCACATACCTGAAACAAGAATATAAGCAATAATAAACAATCTCATCACATTCCTAAAAAATGGACGAAATCGAAATCTTTGACACACCGGTGGCAAACGCGGGAGACATGGGAGCACTGCTGTTGCGTTTCCTGTTCAACAGTGTGTTCATATGGATAATAATCCAGAAGCTGTATTACCCCAAGAGCCAGCGCCGTGACTACTATTTTACATTTGCGCTCATAAGTGTGAGCATATTTTTCCTCATCTATCTTTTGGGGAGCGTAAAGATAAAGGTCGGTTTCGCCCTTGGCCTGTTTGCGATATTCGGCATCATACGCTACAGGACAGAATCCATGTCGGTCCGGGAAATGACATACCTGTTCGTCATAATAGCCGTATCGGTCATAAACGCCCTGGCCGTGACATTGAGCTATGGAGAGCTCTTGCTCACAAACGTAATATTCATCATATGCATACGCCTGTGCGAGAACATACCATACCTTAAATCGAGGTCTGAAAAGCTTGTGGTGTATGACCGTATCGACCTCATAAAACCTGATTGCCGGGACGAACTGCTCAAGGACCTGAAAGACCGCCTGGGGCTTGACATAATAGACGTAGAGGTAGGCGCTGTCGACTTTCTTAGGGATACGGCGATGCTAAAGGTATATTACGGCGACAGGAAAGGAAGCATCAACACCGTAGACAACATGCTCAAAATACCTAAAGACAAATAACAATGCAAAAATCACAAATGAAAAAACTATTGCTCACTGCGGTGGCATGCATGGCGTTTACTGCCGCACAGGCACAAAGCCTGTGGACATCTGCCGAAATCAAGTTTAAGGCCACTACAGGGCTCAATGTATTTGCCGAAGCCGAATACCGTACCCAGGACGGACTGTCAGGTACAGACCGATGGGGGCTTTCGGCAGGACTTGACTATAGGGTGCTTCCATACCTGAAGATGAACGCAGGGTATACGTTTATATATGAGCACACCCCCTGGGACGAGACACGTAAAGGCAATCTCATCCCTCCGTTCTGGCAGCCCAAGCACAGAGGATTTTTCAGTGTGACAGGCAATTACAACATAGGCCGGTTTACCTTTTCACTCCGTGAAAGATATCAGTACACCTACCGTACAGAGCAGACAGTGCCCAAATACGGGCCCGATGGTGTCACTCCCAAGAACGACGAACTGATTTCCGGCAAGGGCAAGCATGTACTGCGCTCGCGTTTTGAGGTCGAATACAGCATACGCAAAAGCGGATTCACCCCCTTTGTCTCGGTAGAGATATATAATCTTCTGTCTGAAGCCTTCAATATGGAAAAGACAAGGTTCACTGCAGGCACTGCATACCGTTTCAACAAAAAGAATTCCGTTAGCCTTTTCTATCGGTACATCGACATATCCGGTGATGATGACGACGGCCGTGGCGGTCACATAATCGGCGTCGGCTACCAGTTCAAGCTGTAGGCCTAGGCCTTTTCCGTTATTCTACATAAAATCCTCCGCATGCGTATGCCTCAGCCTAAAAGCCCATGGTATATGGTTATGCGGAGGCCTTTTATTTCTGTTTGGCCGGTTTGTTGAATTTTCCGGTTATTCTGCGCATACGGCTGAAGATGTTCCATGCCATAACGCCATAGTCAAGATAATTCAGCGACGATATTATCTTTGTCAACAGTGACTGGTGGTTGGCAGTCAGTATAGTGCCGTTGCTCAGTTCCTTGCCTAAAGTGTTTATCTGTTGCGTGGCTATTTCGCGCCTGGCCATGTTCAGTGCACGTTGGTATCGGAGCTGCTCAAGGTTATAGCCTTTCCAGTCCTCATATTGGAAGCCGTTGAATTGTGACAGTTTTTCCATAACATGTTATTCATGAGGGGTTTGATGTATTGTTGGCCGGTATCTCAGCCGGTGGCTCGGCTATAAGTTTTGAAAGGAAGCGGCATATGGGGTCAAGCAGCAGCTTTCTGCGCAGCAGGAACAGCACGGCTACTATCGACAGGTAGATGGCACCTATTATTGAATACACCCATTCTATCGCCATGGACCCCTCGAGCATATGGCCGATGGCCGAAGTGAAAAATACTACAGCTATCGTACAGAATATCAGTGCTATCAAAAAAAACGCTACCGAACTCAACAGTATGGTCAGCCTTTCTGTGAGCGAAAGGCGCGCGTTTTCGATATTCAATGTCAGGTATCTGAGGCATATCCTGTATATGGCCTGGAGGTCTATGTTCTGTTGGGTCGTGTTCATATTGCGGATGGCTGATGTGGGGCGCGGTTATGGTAATAGTGGATGTGATGATGGAATCATGCCAGGCAGCACTACACGGCATATACTGCCCGTCCAGCCGCCCGGCATGATGTTTGGGTTGTGTCTATGATTCGCGGATTTCGCCTGCGATCTGTTCTGCAAGCTCTTCCAGGCGTTCCTTCTTCATTTTAGGGCATTTGCTCTTGATGAAGTCCGCGATCTTTTCTCTTGTGTCCTCTCCTCGTTCGGGTGCGAAAAGCACGCCTATGGCTGCACCGGCTACTACGCCTGCGAGAGCTGCAACAATGATACCTACATTTTTCATAATAGTAATTAATTGAGTTTGGATTTATAATGTTTATAAGAAGTCTTACGGCATTATAACAATCCAGACCCGAAAAAAGATTTATGGCAATGCAGATTTAATCGGAATGAGGTCAGTGGAGGTATTGGCGTATAAGTCCGGAATACCGTGCGGAAGCCTTGTAAGACTCCAGCCATGCTGATATGGAATCGGCCAGAGGTTCGGAATCGCGTCTCATGGCCCATGTCTGGAACTGGGAAAAGGATATCCCTGTCGATATGTCTACCTGAGGGTAGTCCCCGGCCATCGACTGTGCCACAAGGTCATTGACCACAGCCTGTTTCACCTCGCCCAGCGCAACCAGGATTAAAAGCTGTTCCGATGAATATGACGGGTCTTCCATCACTATTATCGTGTCTCCGATCTCCCTGGCAAGGCTGTTTATGCGGGCTACGAACGGCGAACGTGCCGGCACCCACACCGTGTCGCCTCCGAGTTGCTGCTGGCTCTTGACAGCTGGCAGTGAATCCTTGCCCAGACGCTGTACCAGCACCTGCCTGTCGATGTACAGGGGAGGGGACATAAGGAAACGTTGTTTCATCTCCACTGTCGACGGCAGCGATGACACCACTATGTCATACCGCCCGGCCTCAAGTCCGTCAAGCGCATACTGCAAAGGCGCGAACGGATGGAACTTTACAGGCCTGTTCAGGTATTGGGAAAGGTCTTTCACCATCTCATAGTCAAGCCCCGTAGCCGTATCTCCTGCAAGCGAATAGCACACCGGCGACACCTCTATGGCCACATCTATAGTGTCTCCGCCCGAATGGCCTTTCTGTGGCGCGAACGGCGACACCTCGTCATGGCTGCATTTGCGCAGCAGGAACATGGTTGCCAGCATTGCGGCCAATGCCAATATATAGACGGCTATCCGGCTGTTCTTCACCGGGCGGTGGTTTGTCATGGCGGCCATAGGCAGGTTCTGTTTTATGGTTGATTATATGCTAGTTGGCGAAATCTATGGAAAGCCCTACCTGGAATCGGCGTGGATTCATGGGATAGTGGGGCAGGACAAAATAGTTTGACCCGGTCATGCCTTGGTTCACATGCGACATCATCACGAAAAACTTCGTTTTCGACAACTTCATGTTGGCATATATGTTCATGAAAGGGTAATTGCCGATTTTCACCTCACGTTGGTTGTAGAACGATGCCGTTGCAGGCTGGTATCCCACGCCGTAATATCTCGTATAATAGTCGCAATCTATTCCGAACTGCACCGAAAGCACTTTCGCCACCTTGAATTTCAGGTAGAGGTTTGAATATATGGCCAGTTTCGGTAGAGGTATTACAGCATCGTCCGATGTCGTCTGGTACGTCACCGTATTGTCCCAGTTAAGTATGCCGGTATGGAGTTTCTGCTCCAGGCGGGCGCTGAACACCTGCACGCTTCCTCCGGCCTGTACCGGTAGGCATTCTCCGTTGAAATATATCAGGTTCTGCACATTCTCCACGCCCACATCAATGCGAGTGCCGGTGTGCGGTATGTCAAGCAGTCCCCCGATTCTCAGCCGGCGTGTCTTTCCGAAATTGTTGTCCCATGCGAAATGGTTGGAGCGGTAATGGTTCATCAGGTAGGGCGCTTCCTCATTGCAGAAAGAGCCGTAGGCGGTCACGGCCACAGTGTCGCGCAACAAGCGGAAATGGGTCGACACATTGCCGTCTATCCTGACGTCGCCGGCCACCGGGCCAAGTACGCCGAGCCTGGCCGTGGCCTCATAGTTGAGTATGCTGCCCTGCTGCTTGGTGAGCTGTGCGCCCACCCACATGAGGTTTTCTGTAACCTTTGGCCTCATTCCCGCCACTCCATCTGGCAGCGGTGTAAAGACATCATATATACCCTCCACCGACCGGTCCAGCGTATCCGGCGTCTGGCGGTATGATCGAATCTGGTGTGTGGCATATATCGACAGGCCGGCTTTTGCCCATTTGTTGAACCCCTCCAGCAGGGAGATGCCCAACGTGTTCGACAGCGACCAGTACGTTGTACTGTCGTTGGTCTCCCGGTCATTTATATATGTGTTCTTGAAAAACTGCCTGGTCTCTGACGGTGTACGGTCATTGAACACGTGGCGTCCGCTCTTGTAGTTCAGTGTCCATATGAAGCTTGATACCGGCACATACGTCTTCACCGTGCGCATCGTGTCGCCTGATTCTACCTCATCCTCACGCCAGAACCCTACCTTGTAGCGGTTGTTCAGGTATAGTTCCTTGCCAGCGAAACGGGTATGCGCGTCGGTAAGGTTTGTCGGGATGTCCTTTGGATTGATTGACGTCTCGCCCCCCTGCAGCTCCGCAGGGTCGGTGATATATAGGTCATCAGTGATGCCGCCGTTTTCCTTGTTCAGCAGGTTATACGAATTGAAGAACCCCTGGAACTCATATCGGTCACCCATGTAGCTGGCCGATGCCCCCCATGTAATGTCCTTGGTTGCCTGATAGTTGTAGCAGCCTTTGGAATACAGGTAGTCGAATATGGCGCCGAGTTGCAGCCGACGGTTTACGTTTCCTGAAAACACCCCCGAAAGCCGGTCCTGGCTGTTTTCGCGTGACCCGGCGGTGGTATAAGACAGCAATGTCATCGGTATGCGCGTGTTGTAATACTTCATTGTTTTCACCGTCGGATACCAATGTTCCAGAGCATCGGCGAAAAAGAAGTCACTCATCGGCTGGCGGTCCATATATATGAGGTTCATCCCCTCTGAGCCAAGGTTTCCGGTGGTGGCCCATGCGTCCGACACCTCGGTAGGCACCGATTCACGTGCATAGTTCAGGTAGATGGTGTCTATGGTGGTCGGTTTGCGCAGTCCTAGCGGCTCGATAAGCTTCCATGCATACGATGGGGCTAATACAGGGTCTTTCGCCCCGGCGGCAAGGACGGCCATCAAGGCCATTATGGTGGCTATAATATGTAGTCGTTTCATTTCAGGCTAAAATAGACCACAAATTTACACCAAATTTTCCAATTCCTGCTTAAGCAGGCGTCTAAAATGGTCTGTGGCCAGGTTTTTGTTGGCAAGCAGCGAAGTGACGTGTGCCATCGCGCGGTCGGCCATCAGATGCCTGTCGGCAAAGGCTATCATGTCGCGCATCAGCCGGGCTGTCCCGTTGTACATTGTCTCGCGGTATCGTACATCCCGCTCCTTGCCCACAAGCATTTTTAGGGTCCATACCATCATCTCCATCTCATACTCGCGTCCGGAATTGAATCCCGAAAATTCCTTGATGAGTCTGCGGATTGCCGAAATACGGCATCTGCTGTATCCACGTGAACACCTTGAGGCCTCTTTTAGCAGCAGCTTGCGGTATCTGTCCATGAGCCTGTCCACATCCGGGTCAAGATAGAAATCGAAATAATCCTTCACTTCCTTTCTCGACTCATATAGCTCCATGACCACCTGTTCCAGCTCCTCCCTTGGCATTTCCCTTAGTTGCTTGCGTAATGCAGTCTTGGACATATCTGGTTCGGTTAGAGTTAATATAAAGAAACAGGCAGGGGGCGCGGACGGTTTTTATCCCTCACACCCCCTGCCGTTATATTAAATTGTGTAATATGGCCTATGCCTTCACCTGTGCGGTAGGCATTTCAGGCTTCAGCCACTTGTCGAACCAGCGGAAGAACAAGCGTTGCCACATTATGGCATTCTGAGGCTTGAGTATCCAGTGGTTTTCATCAGGGAATATCACCATTTCGGCCGGGATGCCCCGTAGCTTTGCTGCATTGAACGCCATCATTCCCTGCGAAGCCAATATACGGTAGTCATATTCCCCGTGGCTGATCATGATGGGGGTGTCCCAACGGTCCACAAAGCGGTGCGGCGACATTGCGAACGTGCGCTGGGCAGCGGCATTGTCCTTTTCCCAGTAAGCGCCGCCCATGTCCCAGTTGGCAAACCACATCTCCTCGGTCTCAAGGTACTGCGACTCGATATTGAATATCCCTGCATGTGCAAGCAGGCATGCGAAACGCTTGTCGTGGTTGCCTGCAAGCCAATATATGGAGAATCCGCCGTAGCTTGCGCCGGTAGCGCCTATACGTGCCGGATCTATATAGCTTTCACGCTTCATGTCATCTACTGCCGACAGATAGTCTTTCATGTTCTGGCCGGGATAGTCCTTTGATATCTGCTCCTCCCATTCTGTGCCGAATCCGGGCAGCCCGCGGCGGTTGGGGGCTATCACAATATAGCCGTTAGAAGCCATCAGCGCCAAATTCCAACGGTAGCTCCAGAATTGGCTTACTGCCGATTGCGGGCCACCCTGGCAATAAAGGATTGACGGGTACTTATTGTCCTTGTCGAAATTCGGGGGATACACCACCCATGTGAGCATCTCCTTGCCGTCAGTGGTGGGCACCATTCGGCGCACCACAGTAGGCATTGTAAGCTGTCCGAATATATCACCGTTCACATCGGTGAGTGCCGTGGCCTCGCCTCCTGCCGTCACAGCATAGATTTCATTTGGGCGCAGCATCGAGTGGCGCATTGTAAGCACATTGTCCTCGTCAGCCACTTCCAGAGAAGTATAGTCATAGTCGCCGTTGTCAACAACCTTCACCTCCTTTGTCTCGGCATCGATGCTGAACACAGGTGCTCCACCATGATAGTAGGCGATGAAGAACAGCTTTTTCCCTGAGGGCGTCCATGCGAACTCCTCTATCGTATAGTCCCAGTCCGTAGTGAGGTCCGTCTTCTCGCCGCTGGCCATATCCATCACCATCAGGCGGTTCTTGTCGGCTTCATATCCGTCATGCTCCATCGACAGCCATGCCAGTTGCGAACCGTCCGGTGAGAACGACGGCATGGTGTCATATCCTCCCATGCCCTCAGTCAAGTTCCGCGTAGTGCGGGCTTGGATGTCATAGATGTACAGGTCGCTGTTTGTCGATACAGCATATTCCAGGCCGGTTTTCTTGCGGCTCACGTATACAAGCTGCTTGCTGTCTGGCGACCAGGCGAAAGACTCCACACCACCGAAAGGCTTCATGGGTGCTTCAAAAGGCTCATCCGCCATGATATCCTCTATACCGCTTATTTTCGACCCGTCGAAATCACCGATGAAAGGGTGGGGGATTTCAGTCACCCATTCATCCCAGTGCTTATACATAAGGTCATCCACCACACGGCCCGTAGCCTTTGGCAGGTCGGGATATATATCCTGTGCCGTACGCGCATACTTCACATTGGAGATGAGAACCACCTTCTTGCCGTCAGGCGAGAACAGGAATCCGCCCACACCGTTCTCCACATCCGACACCTGCATCCTCGTAGAGCCGTCTGCCGCCATTACCCACACCTGGGGCTTGCCGTTGGCGTCAGGGTAAAGAAACGCGATTCTCTCACCGTTCTCTATCCACACAGCGCCGCCCTCACTTTTTGCAGTAGAAGTGATGCGTGTAGTTGTCGAATCATCCAGATTCTTCACATACAGGTCCAGGTTACTCCTGTTTTCCTCCACACTCTCATAAGAGATGCCGAAAAGCATCTTCTTCTTGTCAGGCGACAACGATGGTGCCGACACACGGCCCAGAGCCTCAAGGGCGTCAATGTCAAAAATTCCGGTCTCGGAATGGAAATCAGGTTTGTCAATGATGTTCCCATCCTCGCCCTTTGCCTCCGAACAGGCCGTAGCCCCTACCAGCGTCAAGGCAGCCGCAGTCATAGCTATAGGTTTAAAAATACTCATATAATAATATAGTGATAATAATAGTAAATTTAATCAATGCACTAACTATCCCACAAAGTTACAAATTTTTAGCAAAGAAAACACACAAACCATCCCCGCCACGCGAAAAAGCAAGAAAAGACAAGTGAAAGCCACCAAAGAAAGGCCGTCAACTGCACGATTTCCTCATTCCCGCCATACTGTACACCCCATTCCGGCAATCATATCAATTAGGCAGGGCGTCTGAAAGACGCCGATTTCTAGTAACCCGGTACACCGCAGGTGTGCCGGGAAAACCAAACCCTCAGGCCCTGGCGTCTGGAGGACGCCGATTGAAGCCAACAAAGAAACCACAAGCCCTCCAAAAAATTGTAAAATTAACATTCTCCATCCCCCTTACCCACAACAAAATAAAAAATAGTCATAAAAATAATTGCAAAAATACTTGACAAGCACATTCCGAATGTTGTATATTTGCAATATCAAACCACCCGGACACGGCCAAGATGGCAGCGGCAACACCAATAAGTCCGCACCACGACCGGTGCAGGGGAGGCGAGAGATCCGAAGGGGAGGACCTTACAACCCCTCCCGGGGCGCGCCGGCGAAAGCGCCCCGACGCGGCGGGCCTTTGGCAAGCCCCCGCACAAGCCGGTATACGGCCCGCGCCCGCCCGGAGCACGGCCGTTTCCCGGGACAGGCAGCCTTAAGAAAGCCGCCGGGGACGCACAGGCGAACGCGTCCCGCCCCAAAGATGCACCGGAGCATCACCCGCACGCCCCCTTTGGAAAGGGCCGTCAGAAATCCAGGCAAAAAGAGTACATTGACATCGTTGGTTATAAAAATTTTGCCAGGCGTGGCATATCGGTCAGATATAACGCAGAAACTTTACATATGCTTCCAGTAAAGCATTATCGTTTCTCCGGATTTCCCTCATAGAAATTCACGAACGCCTGGTTTACAAGCCTTACGCCACCAGCAGTAGGATAATTGCCGGAAAAATACCAGTCACCGGGATGGTCGGGGACAGCCTTGTGCAGCCCATCCAGCGTCTGGTATATAATCTCCACCTTTGCAGAGATATCAGGCCCTGTCAGCATCTGCGCTATTTTCCTTGACACCTCCTGGTCGGTGAACGGGGCATATATGGCCTTTACACAATTGGTCTGCATGTCTGCCGGAAGGCTCAACTGGTTCTGGCATTCATGGTATACCTCATCCAGGACATGGCCCTTCCCGGATTCACGCAGCAGCTCCACAGCGGCGCGGAATGCGATGAACTCACTCATGCGCGACATGTCTATGCCATAGCAGTCGGGATACCGCACCTGCGGTGATGAAGACACCACTATTATCTTGCGCGGCCTTAGCCTGTCAAGCATTGACAGGATGGACTGCCTTAAAGTAGTGCCGCGCACTATGCTGTCATCTATCACCACAAGATTGTCCGTACCATTGTCCACACAACCCCAGGTGACGTCATACACATGTGCCGCAAGCTCATTACGGGAATTGCCTTCCGCAATGAACGTACGGAGCTTTATATCCTTGATGGCTATTTTTTCGACACGTATTTTCTTCTGCATTATCCCGTGCAGCACGCCGCGTGTCATCGCGCCGTCATGCAAGGCCTGTTGTATTGCATCCATCTTCCGTTGGTCGAGCACCTTTTCAAGCCCCTGTACCATGCCGATGAAAGCCACTTCAGCCGTATTTGGTATGAACGAGAATACCGTATGGTCAAGATCCCCGTCCACGTGCCTTACAATCTCGTCCACCAGGTTTGCGCCCAGGGCTTTCCGTTCACGGTAGATATCGCTATCGCTACCCCGGGAAAAATAGATGCGTTCAAACGAACACCTTGCATTGCCCCGGCATCCGAGGACATCCCTTACCGAAACCTCCCCGCCCTTGGTGGCAATAAGCGCAGAGCCGGGACGCAGTTCGTTCACTTGGTGGCATTTCACATTGAACACTGTCTGGATCACCGGACGTTCCGAAGCCACAACGGCCACTTCATCGTCATGATAATAGAATGCCGGCCTTATTCCAAGGCTGTCGCGCAGGCAGAACATGTCCCCAGACCCTGTGGCGCCGCATATTACGAACCCTCCGTCCCATGACGTGGCTGCCTCACCGAGCACATTGCACAGGTCCATGTTGTCCTCGATGGCACGCTCTATATCCGCCTCTCCCATTGAATCCCTGTATCCGCGGTACAGGCGGTGGTTTTCGCGGTCAAGGGCATATCCCAGCTGTTCCAGGAGCATTATTGTGTCGCTGTACAGCCGGGGATGCTGTCCTTTGGCCACAACCTGGCGGAATATCTCATCCACATTGGTCATATTGAAGTTGCCGCAGACCATCAGGTTGCGCGAACGCCAGTTGTTGCGGCGTAGGAAAGGGTGCACATACTGTATTCCCGAGCGTCCGGTAGTGCTGTACCTCAGATGACCCATATATATCTGCCCCAGGAAAGGCGCAAGGCCTTCCGCCGTTTCCATATCATTCCCGTCCGTTGCCAGTACGGCCCTTGACTTCCAGTCACCATGTTCTATCTGGTGGTATATCCTGGAGAAGATATCCTGTATCGCCCCCGCACCGATGGCGCGTTCCCGGAACAGGTACTCTTCTCCCGGTGCGGCATCAATCTTCACTACACCCGCGCCTGCACCCTCCTGTCCGCGGTTGTGCTGCTTTTCCATCAGCAGGTAAAGCTTGTTTAGCCCGTAAAGTCTCGTCCCGTACTTCCTGCGGTAATGTTCAAGGGGTTTCAGCAGGCGTATCATTGCCACACCGCACTCATGTTTTATCTGTTCCATGATTATTCTGTCAAAAATACGCCGGAGAGTATTGGTGTTCTCTCCGGCGGTATAATATTTATCTTATGAAAAGCAGCTCGCGGTATTTTGGGAGCGGCCACATCTCGTTGTCTACCATTAGCTCCAGCTTGTCGATGTGGTAGCGGATTGTCTCCATGCGGGGCACTACGGTATCGTGGTAGGCTATTGCGCGTTCACGTTCACACGCGAGCCTGTTCGCCACTTTCCGTGCATCCACCATCTGGTCAACCTCCGACTTGATCACCGACATATGCTCGGAAATCTTTTCGATTGTCGACAAGTCATGCGAAGCCAGGCGGTTGGCCTTGATATCTGGGAAAAGCGACCGCAGTTTCACCACATTGTCCACCAGAAGCGACTGGTAACGCGTTGCCACAGGCATCACATGGTTGATGGCAAGGTCACCCAGCACGCGGGCCTCAATCTGTACTTTCTTTGTATACATCTCCCACTTCACCTCGTTTCTGGCCTCAAGCTCTATACGCGACAGCACACCTGTGCGGGCAAACATCTCCACACTCTCTGTGCTGAGGTAGGCATCGAATATCTTTGGTGCGGAAGTCTCGCAGTCAAGCCCGCGGCGCTCAGCCTCCTGTTTCCATTCCTCGCTGTATCCGTTTCCGTCAAAGTGTATAGGCTTGCTGGATATTATGAGAGCCTTGACTTCTTCCAGTATCGCATGTGTCAGTATTTCGCCATCTTTTATGCGCTTTTCCACCTTGCTGTGGAAATCGTTTAGCTGGTCGGCTACGGCGGCGTTCAAGGCAAGCAGTGCGGCGGCACAGTTTGCCGAAGACCCAACCGCGCGGAACTCGAAACGGTTGCCTGTGAATGCGAACGGGCTTGTACGGTTGCGGTCCGTATTGTCTATCATAAGCTCCGGTATCTGCGCCAGGCCCATCGAATACCCCGATTTTGTCGCAAAATCAATCATCTCATCCTGGGTGCTGTGTTCCAGGCGCTCAAGTATGCTTGCTAGCTGTGTCCCCGTAAATATGGATATGATTGCAGGGGGCGCTTCATTTGCGCCAAGGCGGTGGGCATTGGTTGCCGACATTATGGACGCCTTCAGCAGGCCGTTGTGCTTGTGCACGGCCGCCATTACATTGACAATAAAGGTGATGAACTGCAGGTTCTCCATTTGGGTCTTTCCCGGGGCGAACAGGAGTACCCCCGTATCGGTGCTCAGGCTCCAGTTGTTGTGCTTTCCTGAGCCGTTTATCCCGGCAAAAGGCTTCTCATGGAGTAGCACACGGAAATTGTGCCTGCGTGCCACCTCGTTCATGAGCGACATCAACAGCAGGTTATGGTCGTTTGCCAGGTTTGCTTCCTCAAAGATAGGCGCAAGCTCAAACTGGTTTGGCGCAACCTCGTTGTGTCGTGTCTTTGCAGGTATTCCCAGGCGGTGGCATTCTATCTCCAGGTCAAGCATGAACGCCTCTACGCGCGACGGTATCGCACCGAAATAGTGGTCCTCGAGCTGCTGGTTCTTGGCGCTCTCATGCCCCATCAGGGTGCGCCCCGTAAGCGCCAGGTCTGGGCGTGCGGAGTAAAGGGCCTCGTCCACAAGGAAATATTCTTGCTCCCATCCCAGATTGTTTGTCACATGCTTTACAGCCGGGTCAAAGAATTGCGCCACCTGTGTGGCGGCCTTGTCGATGGCGTTTAGCGAGCGCAGCAGTGGAGTCTTGTAGTCGAGCGACTCGCCGGTATATGAAATGAAGATAGTCGGTATGCACAATGTCTCGTCCAGGATGAATGCCGGCGATGACACGTCCCATGCCGAGTATCCGCGGGCTTCAAACGTATTGCGTATGCCACCGTTGGGGAAGCTTGATGCGTCCGGCTCTTGCTGTACCAGCAGCTTGCCGGTGAATTCCTCTACGACCCCGCCCTTGCCGTCATGTTCTATGAAGGCGTCATGCTTCTCGGCCGTACCGTCCGTAAGCGGATGGAACCAGTGTGTATAGTGGCGTGCGCCGTTGTCGATCGCCCATTTTTTCATTCCGGCAGCGATGCTGTCGGCAAGCTCGCGCGATAGCTGCTGCTTGTTGTCGATAGTGTTCACCAGCGCTGTATAGGCGGATTTGGGAAGATACCTGTACATTGCCTGGCGGTTGAATACCTTGCTGGCATAATACACTTCCGGCCTTTCCTTGGGGATTTCTACGGGCACGGCCTTGCGGTCAAATGCCTCTTCAACTACTTTAAATCTCAATGATGACATGATTGGATATATTGTTGGGATAAACTTGGCTGTAAACAAAAAACGCATTGGCGGCGCGAAGAAGGCGGCCTATGCGTTGGCTTTTGTCGAGGGGCGGTAGGGAAGGGCGATTGCTGCCGCAGCCGGTCCATATCGTACCGCTGCAGACGTATGCCTGTATATTTGCGTATCCGCTGAGTTATGCTACTCATTGCCCTATACATTTTAGTGCCTGCACATTTGGCAGGGATGCATGATTTATGGCCGCAAAGTTATGAAATTTAGTTCACACTCGCAACATCAAAATTCACGGCAATCATATCAGCGTAGGCCCATGCTGCATTTATTATGTAGGTCCGGCATTTGGTTAATTATTGGAAATTTGCTCCGTTATTTTCTGTTATATCATGTATTATCGCTATCTTTGGCTTCGCCTTAGATACTTCCGTTCGGCAAAATTCAAATAAATTTGTTTTTTGCTCTCACTTATCCGTATCTTTGACTGCGTAAGATAAATAATAGGCATAAATGCCGCCAGTAATCATAAATCTTAAAACTATACCTAATATGGAACTACCTTTTGCCGAATCATGGCGTATCAAAATGATTGAACCTATCAGGAAAAGCACCCGTGAAGAGCGTGAACAGTGGCTCAGGGAGGCAGATTACAATGTATTCCAACTAAAGGCCGAACAGGTTTATATAGACCTGCTTACTGATTCCGGCACAGGTGCGATGAGCGACCGCCAGTGGTCGGCGATGATGGTTGGTGATGAAAGCTATGCCGGCGCCAAATCATTTTTCCATATGAAGGACATGATATCCTCCCTGACCGGTTTTGGATACGTCGTGCCTACCCACCAGGGCCGTGCCGCGGAAAATGTACTGTTCAGCGCATTGGTAAAGGAAGGTGACATTGTGCCTGGAAATTCGCATTTCGACACTACAAAAGGGCATATCGAAAGCCGTCATGCATTTGCGGTAGACTGCACTATTGATGAAGCCCGCGACACCGCTTTGGAGCATCCGTTCAAAGGTAGTGTAGACATAGCAAAACTTGAAGCCGTACTGGAAAAGGATGCCGCACGTGTGCCGTTTATCATTGTTACGGTTACAAACAATACTGCCGGAGGTCAGCCTGTTTCAATGGAAAACCTAAGGCAAGTGCGCCGTCTGGCCGACAGGTACGGTAAAAGGGTGGTTTTCGATTCGGCGAGGTTTGCCGAGAATGCATATTTCATCAAGACGCGTGAGGAAGGCTATGCCGGACACACCATAAAGGAGATTGTAAGGGAAATGTTCTCTCTGGCCGATGCAATGACAATGTCGGCCAAGAAAGACGGCCTTGTCAACATGGGCGGTTTCATCGCGACACGCCACCAGGACTGGTTCGAGGGGGCGAAACGTTTTGTGATTCCGTTTGAGGGCTATCTGACATATGGCGGAATGAACGGACGCGACATGGAGGCCCTTGCCGTAGGGCTTGATGAGAATACGGAGTTCGACAACCTTGAGACGCGTATACACCAGGTACAATATCTGGCCGCACGCCTTGATGAGTTCGGTATACCCTACCAGCGTCCGGCAGGAGGGCATGCCATATTTATCGATGCATCGAAAGTCCTTACAAAAGTGCCGAAAGAAGAGTTCCCTGCCCAGACGCTGACTGTCGAGCTTTACCGTGAGGCCGGCATACGCGGATGTGAGATCGGGTATATATTGGCCGACCGTGACCCCGTTACCCGAGAGAACCGTTTTGGTGGGCTTGACCTCATGCGCCTTGCAATCCCCAGGCGTACATATACAGACAACCATATGGATGTGATTGCTGTGGCCTTGAAAAATGTATATGACAGGCGCGAAAGCATGACCCGTGGGGTCAAGATCATTTGGGAAGCGCCATTGATGAGGCATTTCACCGTTAAGCTTGCCCCTGCCTGCGATTGAGCATAATAGGATTCTAGTATAATAGGGAGGACGCCATGTACGGTCTGTCCTCCCTATGGTATATGCAAACCGCTATTTTAGGTTTGTCAGTCCTTTCACGGCAATCCCGGCGAGTGTCATTCCGAAGATAGCCGTTATATGGCACAGCGAACCGTTTATCTGTGCTTTGTAATCGCATGTCTCGCTGCTTGTAAATGCGTTCTGCAGAAGTTCGTCACTGTATACACACTTGAATTTTGCCTTTGGATAGGTCTTGTTGCGTTTGAACCTTTGGCGTAGGGCACGTGCCAGCGGACAGCCTTTCACATCCCAGAACTCAGCTACATGTATACGTGTAGGGTCCAGTTTAAGGGCCGCTCCCATCGATGACAGGAGGGGGACTCCTACCGATGTTGTAAGCAGTATAAGCTCAGCCTTGTCTTTGAGTGAGTCTATGGCATCTATCACGTAGTCATAGCTCTGTAGGTTGAATGTATGGGCCGATTCTGGCGTGAAGGATTCCGTGCGGACTTTTATTTCTGCCTCCGGATTGATTTCAAGCAGTCTGTCTTTCAGCACTTCTGCTTTAGGCTTTCCTACTGTGGCGGTGGTGGCCATGAGCTGCCTGTTGATGTTGGTCGCTGACACCATATCGGGGTCGACAATGGTAAGATTCCCCACACCGGTACGGATAAGGCATTCCGCTGCCCAAGAGCCGACACCACCAACACCGAATACTATTATCCTGCTGTCTCTAAGGCGTTCAAGCCCGTCTTTCCCGAGTAGCAGGGCTGTGCGGTCAAAAATGTTCTCCATTCTTACTGGAATTTATAGCCGGCTTCGGTTACCAGCTCACGGTCCTGGGCAACCTTTGATCCTATCGTGGTGAGAAGGTCGCCTACGATGCCTCCGTTTATCCCGATTCTAAGTGCCTTTAGCTGGAGATCACGCGTAAGCCGGGTGCGGCCTCCGGCAAACCGGAGCTGACGTGAGGAATGTATCAGGCGGAATATAGCAATGGTGTCAAGTATTTCGGTGTCTGACAGTGGCTTTGCTTTTTCTAAAGGCGTACCGGGTATAGGACATAAAATATTTATGGGAATGGAAACCGGGTCTATCTTACGCAATGTCAGGGCGAACTCCACACGTTGTCGTGCTGTCTCTCCCATGCCGATTATGCCGCCGGAACAGATTTCCATCCCTACTTGACGGGCACATTCGATTGTGGCTATCTTGTCATCGATGGTGTGAGTGGTGCAGAGCTCTGGAAAATGGCTGGGTGCAGTCTCCAGGTTGCAGTGGTAGCGCCTAACTCCAGAATCCCACAGCTTCTGCAGTCCATCCTTGTCCAGCAGACCCATTGAGGCACATGTATATATGCCGACCTCGGACTGTATCCCGCGTATAATGCCGCACATCTCATCAAGGTCTTTCCCTCGGACGGCCCTGCCGCTGGCCACTAGTGAGAACCGGCGTATGCCGGCCTGGTGGTTTGCACGTGCCGCCTCTATGCACTCTTCGCGTGGTGTGACGCCATGCTCTTCGCATCCTGTCGAATAATGTGCACTTTGTGCGCACCACCTGCAATTTTCCGGGCAACGTCCTGAGCGTACATTTATAATGGAGCACGAATCAAATTCCTTTGGACAAAGTGCGGCGGTGACCTTTGCCGCAGCATCATATAGCTGTTCATTCCCGCTTGCATCCAATAGTGAATAGGCTTCGCTTTCGGATATCATGCCTCCTGATAATATCTTGTCTGTGATTGATGCCAAAAAAGCATTCATATTTGTAAAGTTGTTGCTAATTATTGTTTGACTCCGGCAAAGGTACGACAATAAAAGCAATCACGTACGCCGATTGTGCTATTAATAGGACTGAATATATAAATGTATGGGGAATTTTCGTAATTTTGCATAGTTATGAAGAAACCGAATCAGAATTAGACCTATGGTAAGTTGCCTGCAGATAGAGAATCTTACGAAAAGTTATGGGGACAGGATGCTGTTTTCAGATGTGACTTTCGGAGTCAATGAGGGGGATAAGATTGGTGTGATTGCAAAAAACGGCACTGGAAAAAGTACTATGCTCCGTATAATAGCGGGTATGGAGGACGCCGATAGCGGAAGTGTCGTGTTCCGCAACGGCCTAAGGGTCGGTTTCCTGGAACAATTGCCGCCATTGGACCCGGATCTGACAGTACTTGAGGCATGTATGTCGGAAGACCATCATATCACGTCTGTGATATCTGATTATGAACGTGCACTGGCTTCAGGTGATTCCGCAGCGTTGGACGATGCCATACGAAGTATGGATTCTGCTGGGGCGTGGGACTATGAGGATAGGTTGAGGCAGCTGCTCACACAGTTGAAGATTACTGACATGACGCAGAGGGTATCATCGTTGTCCGGTGGGCAGAGGAAGAGGGTTGCCTTGGCACGTGTTATACTGGAGAATCCGGAGCTCCTTATCCTGGACGAGCCGACCAACCATCTCGACATTGAAATAATCGAGTGGCTTGAGGGCTACCTGAAGCGGTCCAAGGTGGCATTGCTGATGGTAACCCATGACAGGTATTTCCTGGACAGGGTATGCAATAAGATAATTGAGATAGACAGGCAGCAGATATATACATATGACGGAAATTTTGACTACTATTTGCGCCGGAGGAGGGAACGTATAGAGTCAATGGAGGCAGAGCTTGCCAAGGTGCGCAACACGTTGCGCCGTGAGCAGGAGTGGATGAGCCGTCAGCCTCAGGCCCGTGCAGGCAAGGCGAAATACCGTATAGATTCATTCTATGACCTCAAGGAGCGTTCACGGATGCAGTTGGGTGAGAAAAATGTAAACCTGGAAGTGAAGTCTAGCTATATCGGGTCAAAGATATTCGAGGCGAGGGGCATAAGCAAGCGTTTTGGCGAAAAGGTGATACTGGATGGGTTCACATATACGTTCGCGAGGTATGAAAAGCTTGGCATAATCGGCCATAATGGGGCGGGTAAGTCAACATTTATAAAGTTGCTGCAGGGGCTTTTGCCATCTGATTCAGGAGAATGGAATGTAGGGGAGACTGTAAGGTTCGGATATTACAGTCAGGACGGGTTGCAGCTGGACCAGTCAAAAAAAGTCATTGATGTCATAACAGATATCGCTGAGGATGTGGTGCTTGACGGGGAGAGGCATTATTCTCCAATGCAGTTCCTCCAGAAATTTCTTTTCAGTCCGGCCGATCAGCAGAAGTATGTCGCCACATTGAGCGGCGGTGAGCGTTGCCGCCTGCACCTGGCGGCCGTATTGATGCGTTCACCTAATTTCCTTATCCTTGATGAGCCTACAAACGACTTGGATATCGTGACGCTGGGCATATTGGAGGAATACCTTTCATCGTTCAAGGGTTGTGTGATTGTGATTTCACATGACCGTTATTTCCTTGATAATATTGTAGACCATCTTTTTGTCATGGAAGGCGATGGCGTCATTAAGGATTTCCCCGGGAATTATTCCGATTACCGTGCATGGCGGTCGGAACGTGAGGCCGAGCAAAAAAAAGAGATGCAGCAAAAGCCCGCCCGGTCAAATCAGCAACGCCCGCGTACGGAGTGCCCGGCCAAGATGACATTCAAGGAGAAACGCGAGTTTGAGCAACTTACATCTGAAATAGAAGCATTGAACCAGGAGAAGGCCGAATTGGACAGCCTGTTCAATTCAGGGGACGTGATTGATGACATTTCCGTAAAATCGGCAAGATATGACGAGATATGCGGACTTATTGACGAGAAGGAAATGCGGTGGCTTGAACTGTCGGAAAAGGAATAGGCAGGATGCTTACTGTTTCCATCGTGACATATAATACGCCGCTGGGGGAACTGGGGCAATGCTTGGATTCTCTGGGTGTAGGCGTGGTGGAACGTGTTTTTGTTGTCGACAATTCCAGGAGCGATGATATAATGCGTTTTTGCCATCAGCGCGCCAATGTGGAATATGTCCAGTCGGACAACCGCGGATATGGCGCAGGCCATAACCAGGGTATTGCCAGGGGTATCGGGCTTGGTGCTGACTATCATCTGGTCATAAATTCAGATATATATTTTACCCCCTCCATCCTTTGCCGTATAATGGAATATATGGACAGGGAAAAGGATGTCGCCATGGTGCATCCGGCTGTGTTCTATCCAGATGGCAGGTTGCAGTATACCAGCCGTCTGCTTCCGCGTCCGATTGATGTTTTTGCCCGCAGGTTTCTTCCCGGTTGTTTGGTCAGGGGCATCAACCGCAGGTATCTGCTGGAACAGGACCCGCATACAGTCCCTTTTGACTGCCCGTACCATCAGGGAAGTTTCATGATGTTGCGTGTAGGGGCATTGAAGGATACGGGCGTGTTCGATGAACGGTTTTTCATGTATCCTGAAGATATTGACCTTACAAGAAGGCTGCACCGCAATTACCGTACAATGTTTTGGCCGGAGGTCTCAATCGTACACTGCCATCGTGCGGCATCCTATGGCTGTATGAAGATGACATGGATACATGTTAAAAACATGATAATGTATTTTAACAAATGGGGTTGGCTGTTTGACCGTGAACGCAGGGCCGTGAACCGAGAGGTGCTTAAAGGTATGGAGCTCAGAAAAAAATGCGGGCCACGGCCTTGAATATCCTTTTGCCGAAAAATGAAAAAATTATACCAGCCTTGTTTTTTGCCCTTACCCGCGGATTGAGCAGGCTGGATATCCTCAGTTTCCTTATCATAGTCCAGCACATGTCAGCCTCCCGGGTATAGCTACCGTCATGGTCATTGGCGGCGAGCAGGGCGAATGCGTTGAAATTTGCGCTCAGCCTGCGGTCGCGGGCGGCTTTCTTCAGGGGCGCGGCAATATCATTTTCCATACGTTCCGTTACTTTAAGGGCATCCAGCCGTCGTCTGTCGAATCTATGGAGTATGCTGCCATGGTTCGTACGGTAGAAATATACGGGAACATTTATTAACGCTATACGGTCGACCTGTCGGTATATCCTGTAAAAAATGTCTAGGTCCTCGTAGTATAGCCCTTCGGTGAACCGTTCACCGGTGAACAATCTGGATGCATACAGTTTTCCACATACAGAGTTGTTGATGGAATCAGGCGATGTCTGATAGAGAGTAGTGGATGATATCCAGTTAGAGGCGAAAACCAGAGGGGTGGAGGACGATGCCGGTATGGCTCGGGGTGATTTGCCTTTTATGAATCCGCCTATCACTATGTCGCAGCCTGTGTCTGATGCAGCGTCAAGGAGGTGCCTGAGCGCTCCTGGCGTCAGGCAGTCGTCAGCATCTACAAACAAGACCCATTTCCCCGATGCATTGTCCAGGCCTGTGTTGCGGGCGCTTGAAAGGCCTTTGTTGGGTTGCCTTATGGCCTTGACGCCATGACGGACGGCAATATCATAGGTAGAATCGGTAGACCCGTCGTCGACCACAATCACTTCCATGCAGGCATCTTGTGTCAGGATGCTTTCCAGACACGCATCAAGATATTTTTCTGCATTATAAGCCGGTACTATAATGGAAATCATAGTGTGATGGTCGCCGCTTCGGATTCGTTGTTGACCCTGTCCAGGGCGGTTACTGCAAAGGTTGTCCCTTCCGGAGTCCCCTCAGGTATGGGGTAATGCCGGTCTCCTGTTATGGCGATGATTGCATCTGCACATCCTGTGTCAATGTCATCGCCTGGATCGAACTGGTATATTACAAACCTTGTGACATCAGATATGTGGTTGTGAGGTGACGGTGACTTCCAAGACAGCATTCCGTCTTTCGCCTTTAGCTTTGACGGGGCGTGTGGCGGTGTGTCGGAAAGCCATGGGTATGATGGGGGCAATGCGATTGTAGAATGTATGTCATAAGCAAGGGAGTCGGCGATTCCTCCGAGGTTGTCGGTGACACAGTATCCTGGCCACCAGCAATTGCCTTGGACCTCCGGCAGCTTACGTGACAGTGACACTTTGGCGTTGAGCTGTGATTGGAGAGTAGAGGGTTTAATATCGGGGGCGGACATGGTGCGTTCTACATCTTGTCCAATGTATATGTGCCGTCCCTGAGAATTGTCATTCCACCAATATGCCAGTTTCCCGGATGGCGCTACCTTGTTTTCCAATGTCCAATACAGCTGCGGCATCAGATAGTCCACCCATCCGTTCTTTGCCCAAAGCAGGACATCGGCATACAGGTCATCATAGTTCTGAAGGCCTCCGGTGTCGCTTCCACGGGTATCTGATTTTTTATTCCTCCATATTCCGAACGGACTTACCCCGAATCGCACCCATGGTTTGGCTTCCTTGATTTTCTTGTGCAGCCCTTTTATAAGAATGTCGACATTATGGCGTCGCCAGTCATCAAGTTTCATCCCTTGACCGTATTTGGCAAACGAGCGGGCATCGTTAAATTTTGCACCTTTTACTGGATATGGATAGAAATAATCATCGAAATGTATGCCATCTATGTCATAGCGGGATACAATGTCCATTACGACGGCTTCTATATGTTTCCTGTTTTCAGGGATACCTGGATCGAAATACAGTTTTTTTGCGTATTTTACGAACCGTTCCGGATGACGATGGTATATGTGGCCGGCCGGGAGCTTCTCATTTGCCGAAGTGGTGGCCCTGTAAGGATTTAGCCATGCGTGCATTTCCATGCCCCTTTTGTGGCATTCTTCTATCATGAATGCCATCGGGTCCCAATATGGCTTGGGTGGGCGTCCGTCTTTTGTGAGAAATCTGCTCCATGCCTCAATCTTTGAATCATAAAAGGCGTCGGCACTGGGCCTCACTTGGAAAATCACGGCATTTATGCCTGCTTCTTGAAGCAGGTCGAGCTGTCCTTTGAGATATTCCTTGTTCTGGGCTGTGTTCTGGGTTAGGTATTGTTCCTGGAATACAGTATGCAGCCATGCCCCGCGGAATTCTCGCTTCGATTGGACGGCATTAAGCTGCGTATATATAAATAAAGACAGTAGAAATATTGTGGCGGATTTAACTTTCATGATGCGAAATTAATAAAATTGGCACATTTATCGGGTTGGTAGCTGTATAATATACAAAATTTAACTACCTTTGCAGTTTAAATCTATAATCTAATCAATAACACATTTCCATTTATGAAATTTTTACAGTGTTCAATTGCTGCGATGGCCTCTGCGTTTTCGCTGGTGTCATGCGTGGACAATGCCTATGACTTGTCGGATATAGACACGACTGTACGCGTGGACGTAAATTCGCTTGTTATTCCAATCAATCTTGATGAGATCCAGCTTAAGAGTATTTTTGACATTGATACGGACGATCCTGATGCTAAGGTAAAACTGATTGACGGCCAATATGTTGTTTTGGTTGACGGAACATTTGATTCACAAGATAATATAAATATTGGGGCATTCATTATTTCCGTGCCTGAACTTGAAGGAGACCATATAGATATAGCGATTCCCGGTGGGGCGGCTGTGACTTCGGGAGAGTTTCCTTTCCGTACGAAGGGCAGCAAGTTTGAGTATCATTCAAATGATATACCTTCGAGCATTTTATCCCTTAAAGATATAAAGGGTGAGATATCCCTTGATATAATAATAAAGATAAGCGGTGTCCAGGCGACAGGCGTGACGTTGAAGGATATGCGCATAAAGCTTCCGAAGGGATTCATGGTGCGTGAGACCCCGCAGGGCAAGTACGATCCGGCAACCGGCATATTCTCCCTTAATGAATGCAAGACAACAGGGCTGACGCATGCCATCAAGCTTGTTGCAGACGGCATTGATTATGAACAGTCGGGTGCGGTATATGATTATGGGTCACATTCGCTGGAGCTTGATGATGTTGTCAGCACTTCCGGTTTGATATCAGTGTCGGCTTCAGATGTGACAGGTACAATCTCCAATCTTGCCCTTGATGTCGACTATATATTCACAGATATGGACGTTACGGCCATTTCAGGAGAACTGCAATATGACATTGAAGGAATCAATGCTACAGATGTGGTCCTTAATGATCTGCCAGATGTGCTTTCACAGCCAGGTACAAATATCAAGTTGGTGAATCCGCAGCTTTATATAAACCTGAAGAACCCTCTGTACCCCGAACAGAGAATGCTTGATGTGGCTGCCGGCATCACGATACGTTCATATTATGATGGTGTGGAGATACAGGAAATAGCGCCTGACGGAGGTATGATCGAATCTGGAGATGATGTAAACGGTGAATACAATTTCTGCCTTGCACCGGCTGAAGTATCAAATGATGCATATCCGAATGCAAAATTTGTGCGTTTCACAAAACTTAGCGATATACTCTGGAGCGAGGACGCATTGGGCATGCCGCAGTCGCTGACGGTGGAATTCAGTTCTCCATATGTGTCCGGAGATGTCACGGATCTGCGTCTAGGCCAGGACCTTGGCATGGTGGGCGGAAAATACACATTCTATGCCCCGATAGCGCTTAAGGACGGCTCTACAATTGTATATACGGATGTAATGGACGGATGGAGCAATGAAGACCTAGACAATATGACCATCACCACGCTGGACATTACTGCCACCATTACATCACAGTTGCCTATCGGGCTTGACTTCAAGGCATATCCTATAGATGTGGACGGAAACCAGATTAATAATGTGAAGATTGAGGGTGCAAAGATTGCTGCCACCGGTCAGCCACAGGACGTAAAGATACATATAACAGGTGCTATAACCCATCTTGACGGCATACGTTTCACTGCTGATGCTGTAGCAAACTCTTCGGAAGAGGTGCTCCGTGAAGACATGACGATAAAGGTCGAAAAGGTTCGTCCGTGCGTTTCAGGATATTATGAAAAGGAGCTTTAAACCATTAGTCTAATCACATTAAAAATATTTTTTCATCACAATGAAATTCAATATAAAGAACGTGGCTGCCTTTACAGCCATAGCCGTTGCATCTGTTGCAGTATCGGCCCAGAACACACAGTCGGGATATTTTGTAGATGACTATACTTACCGGTATCAGATGAACCCGGCATTTGGAAATTCACGTGGTTTCGTCTCTATGCCTGGCCTAGCAAATGTGAACGCCAATGTATATGGCAGCCTGCACCTGTCATCGGTAATATATAATGTCAACGGTAAGACCACAACGTTCCTCAATCCAGGGGTGAGTGCCTCAGAGGTGATGGGCAACCTCAATGACAACAACCGTATAGGCTCCGACATGAAATTTACATTGCTGGCCACGGGCTTCAAGGCATTCGGCGGATACAACACTGTGTCTATAAATGCCAGGACAAATATCGGCCTACGTGTACCGCGGTCAATATTCTCATTGCTTAAGGAAGGAGTGGAGAACCGTTCTTATGATATATCAAATTTCAGCGCTACGGCTACGGCATATGCAGAGATCGCTTTTGGCCACTCCCACCGCATTACGGATGAATGGACTGTTGGCGCTAGCATGAAATTCCTCGTAGGCGGCGGTAACATGACGGCAAAGTTCAACCGTGCCCAGCTTACTCTCGGTGAGAATGACTGGAATATCGTATCTAACGCCCAGATAGAGACATCGGTGAAAGGGTTGACTTATGATGTTGACTACAACGATTATTCCGATGGTAGCAGGCATGAATATGTGTCGGGGGCTGATGTAGACGGAGCAGGCATCAACGGTTTCGGCCTTGGGTTTGACCTTGGCGCTGTCTACAAGCCTAAGGCTCTCAATGATTTCACGTTCTCATTGGCTGTGCTTGACCTTGGATTCATCCGATGGAACAACAATATGCTTGCCACTACCCACGGCGACAAGACATTCAATACCGACAAGTATACATTTAATGTGGACGATGACGCCCCCAATAGTTTTGACAATGAATGGGACAAGATGAAAGATGCCTTGTCGGCTCTCTACGAGCTTGACAATGCCGGCGATCAGGGTTCGCGTACAACGATGCTTGCCGCTACCGTAAATACGGGTGTTGAATATACATTCCCGCTTTACCGCAAGCTGTCGTTCGGACTATTGAATACCACACGCATACAGGGAGACTATACCTGGACAGATTTCCGTCTGTCGGCCAATATTGCTCCGGTAAAGTGCCTTTCGGCAAGTGTCAACGGGTCTGCGGGTACATTTGGCATGGGATTCGGATGGCTGCTCAACCTCCATTGCCCCGGGTTTAATTTCTTTGCCGGAATGGACCATACAATCGGCAAGGTGACCAAGCAGCCATATCTCCCTCTTAATTCCAATGCATCTTTCAACCTTGGCATGAACTTCCTGTTCTAACCACTAGATAACAGCATAATAATATTGAAACAGCCCTTGCCGTTTGTTTGGCAAGGGCTGTTTATTATGTGCATCATGCGTTGGGGTTGTGCGCTGAAATATACGTAATATGATAATATAAAGAAGGCCGGAAGATGTATTGTCCCGGCCTATAATGTCAGTGATGGATGGCCGTATTATTTAACGCGCTCAACGTAGCTGCCTGTGCGGGTGTCTACACGCACCTTGTCGCCGATGTTGCAGAAGAGAGGAACGCGTATCTCAGCGCCTGTCTCAAGTGTTGCGGGCTTGAGGGTGTTGGTTGCGGTGTCGCCTTTGATTCCCGGTTCGGTGTATGTAATCTCAAGTACAACGTTGATCGGCATCTCACATGTTAGGATTGTGTCGGATGCGGCGTGTACCATGGCTTCACAGATGTCGCCCTCTTTCAGGAACTCTACACCATCGATGCCTTCTCCGGGGAGTGCAACCTGTTCAAATGTTTCAGTGTGCATGAAGTTATAGCCCATGTCGTCTTTGTAAAGGTACTGGTACGGGCGGCGTTCTATGCGTACTTCGTTTACTTTCACGCCTGAGTTCCATGTTTTGTCGAGGACGCGGCCTGTCTTTACGTTCTTGAGCTTTGTGCGTACGAAAGCCGGACCTTTACCGGGTTTCACGTGGAGGAATTCAACGATGAAGAAGTAGTTGCCGTCGATATCGAGGCACATTCCGTTCTTAAAATCTGCAGTAGTTGCCATAAAATGGTATTTGATATTATATTAATATGTTTATGTGTCTGTTATGATGCGATGTTGCAGTGCATATACCAGCAATTAAAGTGCAAAATTACGAATTTTATCGGCATTTATGGTATGACTAATGTAAAAAAATGAGGCATCCTCCCCATTTGCCTCGGGGAGGATGCCTTTAACCTATGTGTTGTAATTTCAGGTTGCGGGGTATCGTCTATTCTTCGATGGTAGGACGCATTTCGTATGATACCATAGCTACGGTGAATCCCCAGTAGATGAATGCAATTGAGGTCAGGAATGACACCATCATCATGTTCTGTACCCATCCGGCTTCCATAAAGAAGAATCCGATAAGGCATAACAGGATGCCGTTGATGATGCCCAGCCACCAGTATTTTCCGCTGCGGTTGCATGCCCTTATGAGGGCTTCAATTCCCCAGAAGATAAATACGAAGGCGAGGAAATAGGGGAATACCATTTCGGATAGGATAATGCTGCGTACGAGCATGAATCCGATGAAGATGTCGATGACACCTCCGGCGAGCCACCATCCCCATCCGCGAGGGCGGTTCTGGCCGGCTGATACGCATAGCTGGACTATGCCGGCAAGGATAAGAAGCCAACCGAAAATCTGGGATGCGATCGCGTATCCGGCTTCAGGGAAGAACCAGTATGTAAATCCTCCGATGACAAGCAGGATGCCTACCAACAGGACTGCCCACCAATAGCGGGACTGTCCTAAATAGCTGAAATTAATAGCTTTCATAACAATTGAGTTTTATAAATAGATGAAGTGAGTTATTCAAGTCCATTCCTTTTGGAATTTACTTTATAACAAACCTTAAACCTCTTTTGTTTTTGGTATCTGGCGGTAAAAACGGTGGTTTCGGTAGAGATGTGGCTATTTGTGGCTATGTTCGGCGGTACGGGTGAGGTATACCATGTCATTGAGAGCCATACCGTCCTCAATGATAGGGTGGTCGTAGTTGTCGGTGAAGAAATTAGGGATACGGTGGGAGTATGTGTATCCACATGAACGGTAGAAGTCCAGTGTGGACGGAACTTCGCCTGTTCCGACTATTATCTTGCGTCCTCCATACCGGTGGTGTATCCAGTAAAGGAACTCGCGTCCGTATCCCATCCTTTGGCGGGAAGGTATGACGGCGATGTTCTTTATCTCGACTGTTTCCGGGCTGTAATCCGTTACCAGGCATACAGCAATGTCAACTCCACAGACTGACGCCACGTATAGTTTGCCATCATCGATGTACCGGCATACCATGTCTTCCTGTTCGTCGCCGATGAGCAGGAGCGGCATATAGCGGCGGCGGTCGTCTGTTATTTCCCTGATGTCCATTCCAAGTGTGTCAGCGCAGGAATCGCGGTGCCAGGATGTACAGGCCCAGTGAGATGCCGCAGTTCCAGTTGCGAGCGGGATATGACATGTAGTTTACGTATCCGCGTAGTGTCGCGAACGGGAATGAGTATACAGCCGAAAGTTCTCCGAAAAATTCGGCATGGCCTAGCCAGTCGCCGTATACCCCCTCGCCGTTGGTGGTTTCATGTATCTTGCGGATTGGGATAAATGAGGATAGGGTGGTGCGTATGGAGAAGGAGTCGTTCATTTTCCAGAACGGTATTCCGCTTATGCCGATAAACGAGTTGGCGCGGAAGGCCGGGTTGAATGAGTTGTGGATCGATGGTGCGGGGGAGTAGGATGGGGCTTGTATTATGGAGGCATTGTAGTCGCAGACCAATGGACGGGTGGACAATAGTATGTCCGACTCCAGGCCGATCCCCCAATGGCGGCTTAGGCTGAAATAGTTGCGTGATGTTAGCTCGAACTGTAGCCAGTCGTAGCTTCCGGTTGTGCTGCCGCGGCTTGTATCTGTAGGGTAGTACCGGTAATGTCCGAGTATGCCCATGGCTGTCATTTTAAGGCTATGCCCGCTGGATGGTACAAATTGGTTGTCGAGGTTGTTGTATTCATATTCGAGCCGTGCCTGTGACAGGTAGTAGCGGGCTTTGTCGCGGCCTTCTTTGTATGATGTCTCGGTATTGCTCTGATAGAACCGGTCGTACATGTGTCCGTAGCCTATTGCCGCTGATATCTTTCCATGTTTACCCCAAGCCAGGCTATAGTCCAGACGGCCGAAGGCTTCAAGGTTAAGAATGAATGTAGGTACTTTGTCTTCATAGAACAGGTAATCGCTTTCAAAGAATTTCAGCCGTGAAACTACTGCATGCAGGCTTAATGCAGATGGGATATGTGTGTGCATCCTTAGCGCCAGGTTTGCATCGCCAGCCATATAGCTCTGTCCGATCCATCCGTTAAGTTGTGCGCTAAGGGAGTGGAAGCTCATGGTGGAGTACCCGGCGTTGAGAAACAGGAAACTGTTGGTGGAAGACGTCACGTATCCGCCGATCCCAGCCTTGAAGTTGCTTTTTACCGTTGCCTGGAGGTCAAGGGAAAACAATCCGGTGGAGTCTGAGTAGGTGGCTGATGGCATCAGGTTCTGCAGGCGTCCGGGAGTGATGGCCCGGTAGTAGCTTTCGCGTGCATGGTCAATGCCGAAGGTGTCAGCTTTATTATTGGAACGGAAAAGGTAGTCGATGAATTCATTCTGGTGGCGCGTTCCGCCGCTTACTGTTATTTTAGAGGCATCGAACCTTACGTATGGGGTGGCAGATTTGAACATCTGTCGGCGTAGCCTGACGATATCCTTGTCGGCGCGTGCGGTGATGCGTGTCTTTATGGAGTCCATCATTGACATTGCGTGGTCATAGCCGACTTGGCTTATCTCCTTGGCTTTCTGAAAGTCCAAAAGTGCAAATTCATTGAGGTCGATATGCATCTTTATGCCTTCTTCGGCAGGGAGTTCGTAATTGTTCTTCTGCATTATCAGCAATTCTAGCTGGTCTATCAGATTGCCGTTGCCGCTTGATGGTGTGGATACGTCTACGCCTATCATTATGGATGGGTTGAAATCTTCGCGCATCACATCGACAGGAAAATTGTCGTATATTCCGCCATCGTACAGCATGTGTCCGTCAATCTTTAGTGGCGCGAAAACGATAGGAAAACTCATGGATGTGCGTATTGCGTCACCGAGGTTGCCTTTGCGCCACACTTTTTTCTGTTTAGCGGTGATGTCGGAGCATACGCTACGGTATGGGACGAAAAGTTTGTCGAAGTCGCCGTGACATTGTGCAGTGTATGCTGAGAACAGTTCCATGAATGCAAAATTCATAGGCAATGGCGATATTAAGCTTTTCGGGAGCATAGATGCCGCTGAGGAATCGGCTTTTACTATGGGTACATCAATCAGTGACGGTGTCTGGGCCGATTTTGTGAAGTAGTATACCTGATTTGGGTCAATCCTACCTGTAGACCAATATGAGAAATCGCGTGACAGGAGCAGGTCAAGCATTTCCTGAGGGGTGTATCCAGCGGCGTAGAGTCCACCGACAATAGCTCCCATTGATGTCCCGGTTATGTAGTCGATAGGTATATTGTTTTCCTCCAAGGCTTGTATCACGCCTATATGGGCGATGCCTTTGGCACCACCTCCGCTTAGCACTAGCCCTACAGACTGGAAGTCTCGCTGCGCCCCAATGTGGAGGGGTGCAGCGAGAAGTGCGAGCACTGCAAAAACCAGCATTATACACCTTGTCCTAAATATAGGTATAAGCATCTCTTAAATAATTATGTTGAAACGTGCGTAGACGGGTAAGACTTTCGGATGCATACTGATGGGCATCCGTATAGAGATAACACGCCATTAGGGTAATTGGTTTTGTTTTTTGGGGTTGACGCATACAAATGTAGCGTTTTAAGCTGGCTTGTACAAATGGGATGGTATGATAATTTAATTTTTCCGTTAGGGAAATTATTATTACCTTTGCAGTCAAATTGTTACAAGCAATTGTCGTTTAATCGAAATGCAGCCGTTACCTTTACAATCTGCTTCCGCACGGACACCGCGGATGGAAGTGCTTGATGTGATCCGCGGGGTCACGATGATATTGGTGGTTTTCCACCATGTGCGTGGGACGACGTTCGGGCTATATAATTCCCAGTCCCCGTTATCTGAGTTCTTGATGTCTTTCCGGATGCCGATGTTCTTTTTTATATCCGGTTTTGTTGCATATAAGGCGGTTGATGCCTGGTCCTGGTCATTCTATGGCCGCAGGCTATGGAAAAAGGCAATGGTTGAGCTGTTTCCTACAGCAGTGTTTTTCGGGCTTTTTGTGGGCCTTACCGAATGGGATTGGGATTTTCCTGGCGGATATTGGTTTACTGTTGCGCTTTTCGGCATGCTTGCCGTATATTATACTGTTTCAGTGGTGTCGCGCCACCTTTTCCCTAGATACCGTATGGTGTTGCTGATGGTTGTGGCACTGGCCGGGTATGTGTCCATGCAGGCATTTGGTATAAAGGATATGCCGTATCTCCCTTCAGGTAGGATGTTGAATTATTTCCCGTTTTTTGTAACTGGAGTGGTGTGCCGCCGATTCTCTACGCGTTTCCTGGCTGCTGTCATTGACAGATGGGTGGTGACATTGCTGATATTGTCGGGAGGCACTTTGGTATGCCTTGTGCATTTCAAGATGGCGGGTAGCGGCATTGTTGCATCCGTAGTGTCGTCATTGGGAAGTGCGGCTGTGATGTTTTCTGTATTTTCTGCGTTTTATTCAAGGCGTGAGTACTGGAAATCCGGTGGCCGGTTGAGCCGCGCCCTGCAGTTCGTAGGACGCCGTACGCTTGACGTGTATATGATACATTGGTTTCTATTGCCGCGTATACCACAGATGCGTGGGCTTTTCTATAATACTGGTAATAATATTCTGGAGCTGGCGGTGATAGGTGGTGTGGCCTTGGTTGTGGTCGGAGGCTGTCTGTTGATAAGTGGGCTGATAAGGACGAGTCCATTGCTAGGGCATTATCTCTTTGGCGCCGCTCCTGTAAAGAAAAATAAGGGTATAGATATGGGCGGCGTTGAAATTGTCAATGGCACAGGGCGCGTAGCTTCCGGCCGCAGTGCTGTAAGGCGTTTATTGCATCTTCAGAAAAATATGAATTGACCTCCTGATTGGGGTGGATTGCAATGTCCAATCCTTAATTTTTTCCAATAGGGATGGGCTCGGACTATCAATATGGCTGGAATCTTTAATTTTTAGGGAAGATGGTTGTGTATAATGAAACGAAACATCAGTTATTAATATTTGTCTATTCTTCGGTATAGCCACCGCTGAAGATGGTATAAACCAAAAACCAATAACCCTAGGAGGATGGGTTTTGACAGGTGGGCAAAATCATTCTTCTGCATATATTGACTGGCGAAAGAAATGATGCCGCCATATATTCCTGCTCCGAGGATAAATAAAATAAGGGATAGTATGATTTTTTTCGTATTATATTTCATTGTGTCTGTCGGATATGATGCAAATTACGAAAAACCAAACTGACAATCAAACCAAAGTCAAGTTTTGGGCCGCTGAATAACGGCTTTGCTATTGGTATTGTGTGTGGGTGAGATACCAGTGAAATAGGCATGTAATAAAAGACATAAGCGGATATGCCGTGTGTGGCGTATCCGTTTATGCCTTTATTGTAAGTCCGTTATGCTATCGGTGCTGCCTGTACTGTTGAGGGGGCAGAAGGGATAGGCTTTGCCTCCCAACCTAGTGCGCTTGCTCCCAGAACGGCGGCATCTGCTTCCTTGAGTTCGCTGAGAAGCACTTTTACCTTGCCTTTGTACAGGGACAGCATGTTGCGGTCCATTGCATCGCGCAGGGGCTTGAGCAGCAGTTCGCCGGATTTTGCCAGCCCACCGAATAGCACTATGGCTGACGGGGATGAGAATACTACCATATCTGCGATTGCCTCACCCAGTATTGTGCCAGTGTAATCGAAGATATCTTTAGCCAACTTGTCGCCAGCGATTGCTGCATCATACACGTCCTTTGAGGTTATGTCTTCAATTTGAAGGTTGCGGAGGATTGATGGCTCGTTGCGTACTTCAAGGAATTCTCGGGCTGTACGAGCGACACCTGTTGCGGAACAGTAGGCTTCAAGGCAGCCTGTACGTCCGCATCCGCAAAGACGTCCGTTATTGCGCTTCACAATAATATGGCCAAGTTCTCCGGCAAATCCGTCGTGCCCGTATACCAATTGTCCGTTTATCACAATGCCGCTTCCGACCCCAGTGCCTAATGTGATCATTATGAAGTCTTTAAGCCCGCGTGCAGCGCCATATGTCATTTCGCCGATTGCTGCGGCGTTTGCATCGTTGGTGATTGCTACAGGGATACCGAAACGTTCGCTTACCATATGTGCCAGGGGCAGCGGGGTAGGCCACGGGATGTTGACGGTGGCTTCAATCTGTCCTGTGAAATAGTTGGCGTTTGGAGCTCCGATGCCGATACCGTGGATTTTGTCTACGGCGTCATTGGCTTCAATGAGCTTCTGCGCTTCCTGATGGAGCTCGTCAAGGTAGTCAACAACATTGTTATGCTTTTTTGTTTTTATTGAACTGCTTGCGATTACCACTCCTCGTGCGTCAACGATGCCGAACACCGTATTAGTACCGCCTATGTCGATTCCTAGAACGTAAGGTTTCATAAATCAAATCAAATTTAAGGTATAATTGATGTATTAAGTTATTATCCATCAAAGGTAGTAAAATGGATTCATTTATAGTGTTTCAAAATGTTAAAATAAGGTCTCTGGAATGTGTTTATGTGTATTTGTATGCAAAATGAGGCCTATATACGAGTGTTTTTGCAGATATCGGTAAGGAGAGATATCAATTTCGGAATTACCGGGGTCTCTCCATCGTTTATTATCAATTTATGCCCATTACGGTGATGCTCAGATTCCTGTGACTTTATCCTATCCATGATCTGACCTTCTGACAGGCCGTTGCGGAGCATCACACGCTGTATCCTTACTGGTAGTGGGGCGTTGACTTCCCATATCCCGTCGGCTGACGCATGGAGGCCAGAGGCATAAGGTATGGCTGTTTCTATGAAGGCTATATCTGTATTGGCCGGCAGTCCTGTGACCCACCTGGCTATATCGTTGCGGACTGCTGAATGTACGATGCTGTTCAGCTCCGATAGTTTTGATGGCTCGGAGAACACTATAGAAGATAGTGCGTTGCGGTCTATTGAGCCGTCTTCGGATATTATAGATGCATGTATCCTATGCTTGATGCCATTTTTTATATCCTGGCTGGAGTCCATCAGCAGTTTGGCGTGGGAGTCGCAATCGTAGACAGGATATCCCATTGCGGACAATATGTGGCTTACAACGGATTTGCCAGCTCCGATTCCTCCGGCAATAATTATGATATTTGGACGGCTAGCGCCTTTCGATGACATATTCTACGCTGTCGGTGGTGAGATATACGTTCTGAAATTGCTCTGGGATATTCCTAAGCGTCAGGGGAATGCGCCTTGTCGATGCGTTATTGGTGTCGTGGTAGTCGGCCTCGACAATGAAATCCGGCTGTACAACGTTGTAGTCGCCCATTGGCACAAGATATGTTACTTCCACTTGTGCGGGAAATGTATTCATTGTAATCCCATCGGGTACGTTGACGGTTTCTACCAGTACTTTTCTCTTTTTTGATATAAGAGGCTCGACAGGTATATGGACTATTACGTCAGACGGTTCAAGGCGTGTCCCTTCCGGGGCAATGAGCTTTACGGGTATATCTTCGGCATGGTCAAGGTTGCCGTACCTTATCGGCTCTGTATATATCCTGTCAATGTTTTCTCCAAGTGGTTTTACTGAGTATACCAGCACGCTGTCTATCTGGGCTGTTATGGGCGCTGTCATGGTGAACTGCGGGTTGCAGCTGACTTTTGCGTCTATCGTTAGAGGAAGTTTGACAGGCTGGCGGTCAGTGTAGTATAGGCTTATAGAATCAGGTGTCACATTGAGTATCTGCGACCCGTTGCCAAGACGGGATCGAATCAGGCCTCGGAGTTCGGTCATACCCAATATCAGGCGGTTATTGCTGTTGCGGTATGTCTGGAAATCAATATCAATGGCGGGCACAGATGTGAACTTATGCTTGAAATACAGTGAGTTTTTTGCTCTAACGCTTACTGTTATGTCTTTTGGAGGGTCTGATATTATTGTTATGGAGTCGGGGATATGCGATATCTTGACCGGACATCGGATCTCGCGCTGGCTTTCCTCATTGAGGGTCAATACCGACCACAGTATTGCAGATATGCCTACAAAAATCAGGAATATAAGGAGGTTGCGCCCTTGCGGGGTACGCAATCTCGCCTGTATATCGCTGGCTGCTTTTTTGATTTTCGGCATATCCGTGATGGCTTATTCTTATTTATTGTGTGCTGATGTTCTCTAGAAAAGTGACCTGCCGTCCAATAGGTGGCAGGTCACACTATGACTGACTGTATAACGCTACCTTATTTGTTTTGGTTTTCCTGAGCAGCGATATTGGCATCGTTGGCAGAGGGGTATACTGAGCCTTTGTCTACAGAAATCTTAACGCCAGATGCGATTTCAATTACGAACAAGTTATCCTTGATTTCGCGTACGCGACCGTATATGCCGCCTGCCGTGATTACGTTGTCACCATTTTTGATTCCTTCGCGGAATTTACGGATTTCTTTCTGGCGCTTCTGCTGTGGGCGGATCATGAAGAAATAGAATATACCGATTAGCACCACAATCATTATGATGCCGGTGTAAGGATTGCTCTGTGTAGCTTCCTGTAAGGGGATGAGGTTGTAAAGCATGTTTTGTTTGTTATATGTTATGTTTTTTGATTCCTGAAATCAGGCTTTGTTTATAATGCCTTCCTGTTGCAGATATGTAGAGACGGAATAGAGGAGACCGTTTACGAACTGTCCGCTACGTGATGTGCTGTAGCTGTTCGCTATTTCGATATATTCGTTCATTGTCACTGCAATAGGTATGGCCGGATAGTTGATAAGCTCGGCTATGGCCGCAACCATGACTACAATGTCCATGAACGCCAGGCGTTCGGAATCCCATTGCTCGTTGTTGATAAACCGGTCGATATAGCTTCGATATAGGTCGTAGTTGTTGACTGCCAGCATGAACAGGTCTGCGCCGAAGTTGGCATCCTCTTCGTCTTTATATTGCGACAGGAGTGTGATGCCTTGTGTCTGGTCGTAGTCCAATGACATTTGTTTGAGCGTCTTTACCACAAATGTACCCATTATGGGCAGGTCGTCATTCCAGAATATTGACTTGGCTTCAAGCGCTTCGGCTAGCGTGTCGGATGGGAATATGACACACTTAAGGAGTTCACGCCAAAAATCACAGTCTAGCTGGTAATCTTGCTTGGGGTTGGCCATATATCCGTGGTATACATCGCTGGCAAGTATGTCGTCCAGAAGGGAGCGCATAAGTACAGGGTCATCAGTCCATGTAATTTTGTTTTCCTTGATGTATTCTGCCAGCTTCTCGTCAGAACGCAAACGTTCTACAAGGCCGTTTTCGATGAATTTTGTATTTGGATTGAGGTCTTCCGGAGTAGCCAGATATTTTGTCTTTGCGTTTTCCAGGCGTTCTTCCTGAAGGTCTGTAAGTTCTATGATGAGCTGGAACATGCTGGCATATAGTTCGTATGCTTTGTCCAGCGAACGTTCAAGTGATTCACGTGCAGAATTTAGTGTCGCGCGGGAGTCGTTATAGCTGTTGAGCGTATCTGTTACCATCTCAATGGCCTTTGCCATGCCTACGTTTGTAAATTCTGGGTTGGCACGGAGTGCTTCTATAAGGCCATTGTCGTTCAGGATTATTGTATTTAAGACAGCGGTCCACATCTTCACGTCGTCTTTCAACTGTGGGGAGCGCAATTTCTTGTAATCCTTGAATGCGGCGGAAGCCTCAATCTTATCGTGTATTTCCTGGGCTATTCCGTCAAGCATCCTGATATTTGAATTGCCTTTAAGAATGACACGTTTGATGTCATCATCGGCCGCAAGCGCTTTGGCCATTTTGCAGGAAGCCAATTTCTTGTCGATACTAAGGGGCACATTCCGCTCACCGTTTTTTACTGGGTATCCCGAAAGTTCAAGCATGAACAGAATCATGTCGAGGTACAGTGAGTAGGCGTATTTGCGGTCGCGGGATGTGGTTTCAGGGGCAGATTGAATTTTGAATTCACTGCGTGTGAGCAGGTAGCTGTAAAGAATCTGTGCTACCTTTATTCGTATTAATATGCGGTTAATCATTGATGTGATTTGTTGCGTATGGGATTATCGTTGCAAAGGTACGCATTTTCGTTTAAAATCAGTCCTCATTTGAATCCCAAAATTAAAATTTGGTTAATATTCTTATATACTGCAAGTGCCGGAACTGGTTGTTTCCTGTTCCGGCACTTACATAAAAATGATGGTATGGCTATTTTGACATAAGCGATTTTATCGCTTCAATTAGTTGGGCGTCAGTCCCGTTAAGGAATTCGTTTGGTTGGTTGTATATTAAAATGTCGGGATTTAGCTGCTGGTTTTCGAGTACATTGCCGTTGACATCCACTGATGTCACCTGCGGGATTCCAAACACTATGGCCGGGTTTATCTGGTTTTCCCACCAAACTGCGGTCATTGTGCCGGGCACCGGTGCTCCAATCAGTTTTCCTATCCCCAGCGTCTTGTAGACGTATGGCGTGCCGTGTGCGTCGCTGTAATTGCTTTCATTTATCAGCATTGCCGATGGCTTGGTCCATTGTGAGAATGGGTCTGAGCCGATATACTGTCCGCGGGGCATGTAGTCGACATATTTTTTCCCATTAAACAGTAATGCTACATCGTTGTGCAGCCACCCGCCACCATTGTAGCGAGTGTCAACGATGATTGCATCACAGTTGCGGTAGCGACCGAGTACTTCATCGTATATTGTACGGAATGAAGGGCTGTCCATGCCTTGTATGTGGACATATCCGATTTTTCCTCCTGAAATGCTATCTGTGACTTTCTGGTTGCGCTCAACCCACCGTTTGTATAGCAGGGAGCGGTTAGCCCCACTGTCGACAGGTTTTACGGTATAGTCAGAAGACTTTCCATCGGAATGGGCTACTGTGATGCGGACTCTTTCGCCGGCTTTGCCTGCCAATAGGGGGAAATAGTCTTCTCCTGCTTTTATCTGAGTCCCGTCAATGGCAGTGATTATGTCGCCTGCCTTGATGGCATTGGCCTTAATGGCGATTGGGCCGCGTGCTATTATCTCTGATACTTTCAGGCCGTCACCAGTATATGTGTCATCAAAAAATGCCCCGAGGAAGGCTGTCTCCTCTAAAGCAGGGGTATTGGTGTAGGCGCGACCTCCAGTGTGTGATGCATTGAGTTCGCCAAGCACCTCGCTGAGCATTTCCGCAAAGTCAATGTCATTGGAGATATACGGCAGGAAGCGTCTGTATTCTGCGGTATATTTATCCCAATCGACGCCATGGAGAGACTTGTCATAGAACTTGTCCTTGACTTGCTGGTACATATGCGAGAATATGTATTCACGTTCAACCGATGGCGAAAAATCGTAGACGGCTTTGAAGTCTATATATTTTGTCGAGTTGTTGGATGTATCCAGGATTTTCATGCGCCCGTTGGATAAAGAGAACAGTTTTGTACCAGCTGAATCTGGCTGTAATCTGCCATATCCCCAATCTTTTTCTATGATCTTTTCTTCGCCTTTCTTTAGGTCTATCATCCATAGGTCGCCGCCTTTTTCAAATTTGGCCACATAATAAAGCTTGTCCATATCCGGGGTAAGGAAATAGTCGCCCATAGAGGCTGAATGGCGGGTGATCCGTAGGGAGCGCTCATCACGGTTGGCAAAATCGAATGCCAGTTTTTCCGTCTTACTGTCCGTGTCTTTATTCTTATCTTTCTTTTTGCTTTTTTTGTCCTTTTTGCCAATGGTGCCGTCAGTCTTTCCGGCCTTACTTTCCTTTACCAATTCGGATTCTTCTTTGGTGAGGGTGTACCTGTCGAATGCTTCACCATCAAGGAACATTATGCATATGTCTTCCTGTGAGCCCCAACTCCCGTGGCTGCGGTATCCGTATTTGTCTGTCTGGTATGTGACGCCTTTGCCATCGTGTGTCCATTTTGAATTGTTGTCGGAGTAACCGCTGCGGGTAAGGTCTATTATTTCAGATCCGTCGGCGCTTATGGCCGCAATGTCAATATTGTTCCATCCTCCGTTGCCGAGATATCCGTCGAACAGTAGCCAACGGCTGTCGGGACTCCAATGCATATCAAGGTCTCCGTCTGTATATGAGTAGGCAAATTTGCCATCCATCGCCGTATTTACTTTACCAGATTCAAGGTCGAGGACTTTGAGAGTGGTGCGGTTTTCTAGGAATGCCAGTTTCTTTCCATCAGGGCTTATCCTGGGCTGGAAGGATGCCTGGCCGGTTGAAATCAAGGGCTTTTCTTCAAATGATGTGGAATAAGTGAACAGTTTTTCGTCCGGATCTGATAGGGTGGTCTGGAATATCTGCCATATGCCATTGCGTTCGCTGTCATAGATCAAAGACCTTCCATCAGGAGAAAATTGCACATTGCGTTCCTGTCCGGATGTTTTTGTAATCTGTTTTGTTGTGTTGTATTCGACAGAAGTAACGAACACATCGCCTCTCAGTATAAATGCAACTTCCTTCCCGTTGGGAGAAAGTACTGCGGCTGTTGCGCCGAATGTCTGGGATATTTTTCTTGTGTCGGAGGCATTGCAGTCACGAATTATCTCGATATCTACTTTCTTTGGGTTGTCTCCAGGGTTCAATGTGTATATTTCGCCGTTCTGGCTGAATGCCATAGCACCGTTCCTTGCTACAGAAAGGCTTCTTACGGGATGTGTGTCGAAATAGGTCAGCTGGCGTTTGGCGCTTCCGTTGACGTTCCGTTCGTAGATGTTGAGAGTGCCATCTTCTTCTGACAAGAATGCAAACCGATCCGCCTCAATCCATTGAGGATTTATGTCGTGCCCGTTGAAGTCTGTGAGCTTTGAGAAAACAGGATTTTCATCCAGATGTGACACCATCCATATGTCGCTTGTCCCTGACGAGCGTTCATGTTTCCTGAATTTGTCTTCATATCCCTTTTTGTCCTGAAACAATATCCTTCCGGAAGCATCTACGGAAAGTCCATCGCTAGGCAGGGACATAAGTAGGTGTGGCCTGGATGCGTCAACACCTACTGTATATATCTGAGAGGACGAAAAACCGTTGATAGCCCGCATGTCAGGCATTATGTTTGCAGAAAACACTATAGTGCTGTCATTCAAGAATGCCAAGGGCGATTCCGTGCCGGAATGTGATGTCAGCCTTTTTGGCGTTCCGCCGTCTGCGTCCACTACATAAATATCCAGAGAGCCTTTACGGTCGCTTGAAAAGGCTATTTTTGAGCCATCCGGACTCCAGACAGGGCGTGTGTCGTAGGATGTTGACGTAGTTATTTGGTTTGCTTTGCCTCCGGAAGCAGGTACGGTGTAAATGTCGCCCATAAAGGTGAAAGCGATTGTCCTGCCGTCAGGTGATATTGCCGAGTTTCTGAGCCATAGTGGCGAATTGTCGGCTGAAGCCGTAAGGCTTGCTGCCAACATCCCGGCCGTGAAAAATAGTGACGGAATCTGTATTTTCATGTGATATGGTGTTTATATATATATTAATATATGGAATGTACCTATTTATTCCTGTTTGTCGGTGTGACAGAAATACAAATGCAAAAGTATTCAAAATTTATAAAAAAAGGGAATGTTGCATCCGATTTTGTTGTAAGTATGAAAAATAATGTTTAAATTGCAAGCTCAATCACCCCAAGAAGGGCGCTTGAACTTGAATCCTTACTTTAAAATCTCTGATAACATGAAAGTTTACCAAACTAATGAAATCAAGAACATCGCTTTGCTAGGTAGCAAAGGCTCAGGTAAAACCACACTCGCGGAGGCAATGCTTTACGAGTGTGGAGTTATAAAACGCCGTGGCACGGTAGAGGCCAACAATACCGTAAGCGATTATTTCCCGGTAGAGAAAGAGTACGGCTATTCTGTATTTTCTACAGTGTTTTATGCCGAATTCCTAAATAAGAAACTTAATGTGATAGATTGTCCAGGTAGCGATGACTTTGTCGGCAGCGCTATAACGGCATTGAATGTTACTGATTGCGGTGTTATTGTCATAGATTCCCAATATGGTGTTGAGGTTGGTACGCAGAATATATTCCGTACGTGTGCATCGCTTAAGAAACCTGTGATATTTGCACTTAACCAGCTTGATGGGGAAAAGGTGGATTATGAAAACGTAATCGAACAGATGCATGATATTTTCGGTAAAAAGGTTGTGACGGTACAGTATCCGCTCAATGCAGGACCTGGCTTCAATGCAATGATTGACGTGCTGCTGATGAAAAAATATTCATGGAATCCTGATGGCGGTGTGCCTGTGATTGAAGATATACCTGCCGATGAGATGGATCGTGCACAGGAGTTGCACCAGGCATTGGTGGAGGCAGCTGCAGAGAATGATGAGACTCTCATGGAGAAATTCTTTGAGCAGGGCCACCTTTCTGAAGATGAGATGCGTGAAGGTATACGCAAAGGTCTTATAGATAGGTCGCTGTTCCCGGTGTTCTGTGTTAGTGCATTGCGTGACATGGGTGTCCGCCGTATGATGGAATTCCTTGGGAATGTAGTGCCTTTTGTTGAAGAAATGCCAGCTCCTGTTGATTCAGAAGGAAATAAGGTCATGCCGGATTCTACAGGTCCATTGAGTGTGTACATGTTCAAGACCACAGTAGAGCCTCATATCGGAGAAGTCAGCTATTTTAAGGTGATGAGCGGTACGTTGAAGGCCGGCGCTGACCTGGAAAATGTTACGCGCGGTTCAAAGGAGCGGTTTGCCCAGCTTTATTGTGTGTGCGGACAGATAAAGACGCCTGTTGATGAATTGCGTGCCGGTGATATAGGTGCAACTGTAAAGCTTAAGGACGCCCGTACAGGAAACACATTGAATGAGAAAGGATGCAATATATCATTTGACTTTATCAAATACCCTGCCCCGAAATATTCACGTGCGATCCGTCCGGTGACAGAAAGCGATGCGGAGAAACTCAGTGCCATACTTACCCGTATGCATGAAGAAGATCCTACATGGGAAGTGGTGCAGTCGAAAGAACTGAAACAGACAATCCTTTCCGGGCAGGGTGAGTTCCATTTGCGTACATTGAAATGGAGGGTTGAAAACAATGATAAGCTGCCTATCGTGTTTGAAGAGCCAAAAATACCTTACCGAGAGACAATAACAAAGGCAGCGCGTGCCGATTACCGACATAAGAAACAATCGGGAGGTGCCGGCCAGTTTGGAGAAGTGCACTTGATTATTGAGCCATATTATGAAGGTATGCCTGCTCCTGATACATATAAATTCGGTAATCAGGAATTTAAGATGAATGTGCGTGATACGCAGGAAATACCTTTGGAGTGGGGCGGCAAGCTTGTTGTCTGCAACTGTATTGTCGGAGGCGCAATTGATGCCCGTTTCATACCAGCAATAGTCAAAGGCTTGATGGACAGGATTGAACAAGGTCCGCTGACAGGTTCGTATGCACGTGACGTGAGGGTATGTATCTATGACGGTAAGATGCATCCGGTCGATTCCAATGAAATCTCATTCCGTCTGGCCGGGCGTAATGCATTCAGTGAGGCGTTCCGTAGTGCAAATCCGAAAATCCTGGAACCTGTCTATGATGTTGAGGTTTTTGTGCCGGGAGATGTAATGGGAGATGTAATGAGCGACCTGCAGGGGCGCCGTGCCATGATTATGGGTATGAACAGCGAGAATGGATTTGAGAAGATTTCCGCTAAAGTGCCATTGAAGGAAATGTCGACGTATTCTACTGCGTTGAGTTCCATTACAGGTGGCCGTTCTTCGTTCACGATGAAATTTGCATCGTATGAACTTTGTCCGGCTGATGTACAGGAACGGCTGCTCAAGGAATATGCAGAGAAAAATACTGAAGAATAGCAGTATCCTATATTTATTAGAATATATCCACACGCAACAGGCAGACAGGCTGTTGCGTGTGGCGTGTTTTTGAGTAGTTGTGTAATGATATGTGAGTATTATATATAGAATTATATAGTATCAATAATAAAACCAGATATTTTATGATATTGGGAATGTCAATTTCTAGGCATGTCAGCCTGTTTGCCATACAGGTTTTTGCATTTATGTCCAGTTGTGGTGTCTCGGATAACCCTGTGTTGGAATCACCTGACGGAAATGTAGTAGTGAAGTATAGCGGAAACCTTGAAGATGGGATGTATTATTCTGTATCTTATTGTGGGCAAGATATAATGGGAGATTCCAAACTTGGGGTAGTACCGGTTGACGGCATGGTCGGAAAGGATGCCGTTACTTCAATTGTCAGAGATTCCCATGATGAAGTTTGGAATCAGCCTTGGGGTGAGAACAAAAAGGTATTGAACAGGTACAATGAAATGGCTGTGACCAATAAGGACGCATCCGGGAATTGGATGACCGTGAGATTCCGTGCGTTTGATGATGGGATTGCCTTTAGATATGAATGGAACATTGTTGATGCCCAGAATGTAGTAGTTACAGATGAATTGACAGAGTTCAAATTTTCTCAGGATGGTATGTCCTGGTCCATTCCAGGGAATTTTGAGACATATGAACTAAATTACCGCCATATGCCGTTATCGGAAGTGGAAGATGCAAATACGCCGTTTACGTTCTGTACGTCTGGCGGCCATTATGGGGCTATACATGAGGCTGCTTTATATGATTATCCTGAAATGACATTGAAACGGGATTCAACCGGAATCCTTAAGGCTGAACTTGCACCAATGCCGAACGGTATTAAGGCTGACGTGCCTAATATGTTTGTGACACCATGGCGCACGTTACAGTTGGGCAAAAAGCCTGTTGATCTGATCAATTCGGAATTGATACTCAACCTTAATGAGCCATCCAAGATTGGTGATGTTTCATGGATCAAGCCACAAAAATATGTAGGTGTGTGGTGGGGAATGCATCTGGGCACACAGACGTGGATTATGGGCAGCCGTCATGGCGCCACTACAGAGAATGCACTACGCCATATAGATTTTGCTGCCGCAAACAATATACAGGGTGTGTTATTTGAAGGATGGAATGTAGGTTGGGAGAATTGGGGAGGAAACCAGCATTTCGATTATCTGGAGGCATATCCTGATTTTGATATAGAGCGTGTTGCCAGATATGCAAAAGAGAAAGGCATAGAGTTGTGGATGCATAATGAGACGGGAGGAAATATTCCGGAATATGAGGCTGCGCTTGATTCGGCGCTTGCATATTATGAGTCTATTGGAGTGCATACGCTTAAGACTGGTTATGCTGGTGGCTTTGTAGGCGGCTATTACCACCATTCACAGTATGGTGTCCGGCATTATCAACGTGTGGTAGAGGCATGTGCCAGTCATAAAATCATGCTGGATGCACATGAACCGATAAAAGAGACAGGCATAAGGCGCACATGGCCAAACATGATGACACGTGAGGGTGCGAGAGGCATGGAGTGGAATGCTTGGTCGGAGGGCAATTCATCGGAGTATTTATGTACTTTGCCATATGTACGCCTTTTATCTGGCCCTATGGATTATACTCCGGGAATTTTCGATATAGATTATTCCACGGCCAAGGCTGACAAGGGTCGCATCGAGTGGAACGGTCCTAACGGTGACTGTTGCATCAAGACGACATTGGCCCGCCAGATTGCCAATTGGGTAATCATATATTCTCCATTGCAGATGGCAGCAGATCTGATAGAAAACTATGAGGGGCATCCTGCATTCCAATTCTTTAGGGATTTTGATGCCGATTGCGACTGGTCAAGGGCAGTGTGTGGAGAAATTGGGCAATATATTGTAGTTGCACGCCGGGCTGGGGATAATTTCTATGTAGGTGCAGGTACGAACGGTGAAGCCCGGACATTGCCTCTGTCTCTTGATTTCCTTGATCCTGGCATGAAATATAAGGCTACTATATATGGGGATAAACCGGGCTCGGTCAATCCGGAGGATTATATAATAGAGGCGCTTGAAGTAGATGTCAATTCAGATATCTCTATTGTGATGAATGAAAACGGCGGGCAGGCAATAACCTTGACTCCAATAAGGTAAACATGCGGAAACTAATATCCATTTGCTTATCATTGATACCATTCCTCGCCTATGCCGGCGGGGAATGGTGCATAACGGTATTACCTGAAGATACAGTAGCAGGTTATAATCCAGCCACTGTGGCCAATGGTGAAATTGGTCTTGTCGTTGGCAGCAAGCCTATGTCTATAGACAGGGTAATATGTGGCGGGGCGTATCATGATGGTTCTGAAAATGGGGTAAGCTGTATAGTTGAAGGTATAAATCCTGTTAATCTATTAATGTCTGTTGATGGTATACAGGTCTCGGATTTTGATGGATGGGTTCAGGAATTGGATATGTATGGGGCTGTACATAAGACCTGTTTCAATGCCAGAGGCTTGTCTGTTACATCTTCGATGAGGGCTTTGCGCCATATGCCGTATGCGGCTATGGCTGATATTGAAATCAAGGCAGAGAGGGATATATCGGCAATTTTTGTAAACATCCACAAGATACCCGAATCATTAGATGCCGGCAGAACGGAACACAGAAGGGTGTGGTGTGAGGATGGAGGTCGTAAGCTGTTGCGTTCGCAGGCGTCATACAATCGTGGTAAGGACATCATTGTAGCTACATCTGTCATGATTCCTGATGAAAATTGTATACAGATGTCAGCTGATACTATCATAATGGAATTGAAGAAAGGCCAGCATGCCAGTTTTTCGCTTATATCTTCTATATGCACAACACAGTCTTTCTCAGACCCATGGAATGAATCCGAGCGTCAGGTCATTTATGCCATAAGACAGGGTAGGGAGGCGCTTCAAAGGCAGCATGGGTTGCGATGGGCCGATTTATGGAAGAGCGACATTACGGTAGAGGGTAATCAGGATTTGACTAGGATTGCCCGGTTTGCGTTATTTAATCTGTATGGTTCGATTCGTGAAGGTAGCCGTCGCAGTATTCCTCCAATGGGGCTCACATCGCGTGGCTATAATGGCCATATTTTTTGGGATGCCGAGACCTGGATATTCCCGGTATTGTTAAAATTGTACCCACATCTTGCCAAAGAGATGATTTCCTACCGAATAGATCGCCTTGAAAGCGCCAGACGTCGTGCATATGTGTATGGTTATGGAGGGGCAATGTTCCCATGGGAATCAGATCACCAGGGGGAGGAATCGACACCCACGTTTGCACTTACAGGACCGTTGGAGCATCATATTACTGCGGATGTGGCGATTGCTGCATGGCAGTACTTTGAGGAAACGACTGATACGGTATGGCTTAGGGAGGAAGGCTTTCCTCTTATGCGTGAGTGTGCGGAATTCTGGCTTTCACGGGCAGACATAAATGATGATGGCAGCTTCTCAATACGTAATGTTGTCGTGGCTGATGAGTATGCAATCGGAGTTGATGATAATGCATATACCAATGGGGCTGTAATCAGAGCGTTGGAACTTACATCTAAAGCAGCCGAGGCATGTGGTGTGGTCCAGGATTACAGATGGAAGGACATGGCGTCCCGTCTTAGGATACACCGTTCATCCAGTGGTGTCACATTAGAGCATGAACACTATAACGGAGAGATGATAAAGCAAGCGGATGTGAACCTATTGGCATTTCCTCTTGAAGTAGAGACAGACTTAAGTCAGATTCGGCGCGATCTGGAGTATTATGAGGAGAAGATCGACCCGGCTGATGGTCCGGCTATGAGCCATTCTGTCATGGCTGTGCTTTATTGGCGTCTGGGTATGCGTTCTAAGGCTTTTAAGGCTCTAGAACAATCATACATACCTAACCTTCGCCGGCCATTTTGTACTTTTTCAGAGATACCATCAAATGATTCGACATATTTTTTGACTGGAGCCTGCGGCTTTTTGCAGGCGCTGATGGAAATAAACAAATGAAGCAAGCGATACATTATGTATCGCTTGCTTCATTATTGATTATCATTTTACTGTGATTTCATCCAAGAAAAACCATCCGGGAGAGCCGACTCCATAATGCCATCCAGGGCATGTCTTTACACCGGTAATGTCTACTTTCAGGTATCTGGCTGTCACTGGTTTATCTGTAGTTATGCCTAGCTTTTTGAATTGGACTTTTGGACTTCTATCCTCCGGTTGAACGGCAGTCCCCAGTTTCTTGAAATTCTTGCCATCTGAAGATACTGAGAATGAGATGTCTTTTGGGAGGAATATCCATGCCCCCAATTGATGGAGGAAATCTCCGCTTATATCTGTAAATGTCTTGGATTCGCCCATATCCAGAATGAATGAACCGTCAGTCCCTTCCCAGCCAATCCAACTTTCCACATATGTAGAGCCTCCATATATTTCATCGGTAAGGCCTTTTTCTCCTAATGCCTTATAGTGTCCGGAGGGCTCTATGAGCCATGTAACTTTTGCTCCGGTGGCCAGGTTCTGTCCTTTGGGTGCAAGATATCGTGAACGGTATATGCGGCAGTATTCTGCAGGACTGTTTAACCGTTCGTTTAGGGTTGGTACATTATATTCATTGGTGCGTTGTTCAAATATGTCAAGCAATTTGCCTACGGTTTCATTGGTAGCTGTGCCTTCAGCACGGGCAATTTCAAGTTCGGAATATTGAAGGGGCAGACGTTGACGCCGGACGCGTTTTAATAAGACCGAATCATTGGCAACAGAGGCTTCTGCCTTGTCAAATAGCTCATTATAACGTTTGCGGCAATTCTTGTTCAGCATACCATCCTTATGTGTTACAGGTGAATCATATATCCACAGGTCCTTTCCGGAAGCCAGCAATCCCCCTTCAAGGAGTTTCTCATATTCATACAGGTATGGTGCGGCTTTACCGTAATATCCATCCATGAAAGAATGTATCAATGAATCTGCGTCAAGGTCAGGATTCCACATAAGTTTGCTGACCATATAGGTACGCATTTCCGCAAAATCACCGCCACGAGAACTTGCTATTTGTGAAAAATGCATTTTTGCATTGTTATTGCGGAACAATTGTATGTTTTTTTGTAATATCGGGAAGTTTGGGAAGGGAGCAAGATAATTGTCAAAATTTATACCATAGTCCCATACGAATATGTTATCTGATATCTTTGACCACCCTTCGAGTGCTTTTACAAAATCGCGTCCGGAAGGATTGTCGGTTAGTGGAACTTCTCGCTTGGCATCGATGTCGCATAGCATTATATTTACATTCGGCAGTGGCTTTGTGTGCTTGGGTGGATGCATTGTAAACAGGTATGCCAAAGTGGAGAACTGTTTATCAGGCATACGGGAAGCCAGTTTATTTAGAAACCGGATGTAGATTCCTGACGGGCTGCCTTCCTCTTCGTTTACAGCCGCGCATTCCGGACATGTGCAGTATGTATGGTTGCCATCGTTCTGGCTTACTGAAATCATGTTTTTACCTGGATTGGCCTTGAATATGGAGTCGATGCGTCCGGCCACTATTTCAAATACCTCAGGGTTTGAAAGACACCATTGACTGGCCTTGCCTGGACGCCTTTGTCCGTTAATGAATGAATAATATTCAGGGTGGGATTCTCCATATTGTGCGGATGGCAACAAGCGGTCAAATGTATGCACCCAATATCCGGATGCAAATTCATCGGACGGTTCTTCCAGACGCATCCACATACGGTATATCGGATCTGTTTGAAGGGCATAGCTTTGGCTTTGGCGGTAGCGGAAGGCTGGTATTTCTGTAATGTCGATATTGGGAAGGACTATATCTTTGTTTTCTGTCAGAGTATATTCGTTTTCACCATAATAATTGACGCCTAGATAATTTTCCAATAGAGTGACAATTGCAAATATTGCCCCGTTTCCTCCTCCAGAATTTACATATAGGCATCCTTTGTCGGAATGTAGGCGGAATCCATCTTCGGAAAGAGTCGTGTCATGCCTTGTTTTGATAAAGACATCACCTTTCCCTGCTTTATTTATCTTGTCTACCACTGGTAGCTTAGCCCCGCTTATTCTGTGGACAAAATCTTGCAATAATGTCGCTGCAACGTTATTGATGCTGTCACCTTCAGTCTCGATACGGCCTATTGGTTTTCCGTTATTAACAAGTGGTACTTGTGCTGCGGATGATAGGGCTGTTAATGCACATGCTGCATTTATAAGTATTCTCTTCATGGAAATGATTTATATGGTTTAACAGTACAAAGGTACGTAAATGACTTAAAATCACGGACCTATGGTCTCATGATAATAACCGCTCCATTGGTTTAGCAGTCATTAGTCTATGAATCGAGTATCGAAACTCTGTAAATGTAATTTACAATTCTGTCAAGTACTTTATTTTATGATATTTCCTGTCTCAACAACGTAATCCTTTACTTTCTGAAACAATCGAGTGGCGAATACAAAGTCATCGAGCGCTTCGTTGGCGGTATTGTAGATCTGTGTCATATCGCCAACCCATTCACGGTGGCCTTTGTTTATGAATATGATGTTTTCACCTATGCCCAATACGGAATTCATGTCATGTGTATTTATGACTGTTGTCATGCCATATTCATGAGTTATGTCGCTCAACAGTTCATCTATAAGGATTGAGGTCTTAGGGTCTAGACCAGAGTTGGGCTCATCGCAGAACAGGTATTTAGGGTTTAGGGCGATTGCCCTGGCAATTGCCACACGTTTCTGCATGCCTCCGGATATTTCTGATGGATACTTGTTTTCAGCGCCCTTAAGATTTACACGCTCTAGACAGAACAAAGCCCGGTCGCGGATCTCGCCTTGTCCCATTTTTGTAAACATCACTAGCGGAAACATTACATTTCCCAATACGGTTTCCGAATCAAATAGGGCTGAACCTTGGAAAAGCATCCCCATTTCCTTTCGGAGCTCTTTCATCCTTGTAGCGTCCATTGACATTGTATCCCTTCCATCGAATAATATTTGGCCACTTTCCGGTCGGAGAAGGCCTACAAGCGATTTCATCAATACAGTTTTTCCAGAACCGCTCTGGCCTATTATGAGGTTGGTCTTTCCATCGTAAAATGTGGCAGATATCCCATGCAGTACAGTACGGCCATCGAATGATTTGGTGAGGTCTTTGATTTCTATCATTGCAGCATGAGTTTAGTGAGTAACACATCAAAAAGCAATATAAGGATAGAGCTGGAAACCACGGCATTTGTACTGGCCCGCCCTACCTGCAATGCACCACCTTTCACGTAATATCCAAAATATGATGATACGGTTGCGATTATGAACGCAAATACGATTGACTTTATCAGGCCATACCATACATACCATTCAATAAACATTGTCTGTAATCCATATACATACCTTGATACCGATATGACATCAGTGAACAGGGCCACGCAATAGCCTCCTATAAATGCCATTGTTATACTTATGATAACAAGAAATGGCATGAAGAATATAAATGCGGTCACTTTCGGCCATACCAGGAAGTTGCAGGAATTTACCCCCATGATTTCCAATGCATCTATCTGTTCGGTTACACGCATTGTACCTATTTCTGATGCAATATTTGACCCAACTTTGCCTGCAAGTATCAGACAGAGGATTGAATTTGAGAATTCAAGCAGGACTATATCGCGTGTGGCTAGCCCTACCGTATAGGCCGGGACAACGGGCGATATTATGTTCAGCTGCATCTGTATGGCTATAACGGCGCCGATGAAGAGTGAAATTATTATTACCAGGGGTATTGAATCTAATCCGAGTTTTGAGATTTCGGCCAGGAATCTACGCCCTGTCACTTTCCATTTGTCGGGCATTGCAAATACCCGGCATATGAATATGCAGTAACGGCCGAACGAGGCCAAGGATTGTGTTATTAGCATGTCTGTGTTTATAAATTCGGCGCAAAGTTAGTGAAAAATTACCATTTAAATAAAATTGGCGGGTTATGGCTATTGTCGCATTACGACATTAAATAGGTAAAAATTGCCCTTTCGGTATTGATGGGTGAAGATTATTTCGTAAATTCGTGCCATAATTCATAAATAGTCATAAATTAGAAAAAACTATAAATCGCCATGCTTGTCATCGGTATAGCAGGCGGCACCGGGTCGGGTAAGACCACAGTCGTCAATAAAATAATAAACAGTTTTCCTGCCGGGGAGGTTGCCGTTATGCCTCAGGATTCTTACTATAAGGACTTGAGCTACCTGCCGCTGTCTGAACGGAACAAGATTAATTTTGATGAACCTGACGCTATTGAATGGCAGTTGCTGGTGGAGCACCTTAAGAGGCTTCGTAATGGTGAAGCTATTGAGATGCCGACATATAGCTATCTTACCTGCACACGTCAGGAAGAGACAGTGAAAGTGCAGCCACATGATGTGGTGATAGTAGAGGGTATACTTGTGTTGACAAATGCAGAGCTGAGGGAAATGCTTGATGTCAAGGTGTTTGTAGACGCCGATGCAGATGACAGGCTCATACGGGTGATAGCCCGTGACTGTGTCGAGCGTGGACGCACACCGGAGATAGTCATAAATCGGTATCAGGATGTGCTTAAGCCAATGCATTGCCAATATATTGAGCCATGTAAGAGATTTGCAGATCTGATTGTCCCACAAGGCGGAAGCAATACTGTGGCTATTAATTTGCTGACTGATTATATTGACAGCCGTCTGCGCCGGGCTTCAGGCATGCGCACGGACGACAAATAAATATACATCTATGGGATTAAGCTATCGGTTGGACCGTAAAAACAAGGACCAGAATCAGATTGTACCTTCTCTGGATTTGACAGAAGGGGATGTTGATATAACTGCGCCTATTATCCTGGATGAAAACACAGGTTGCATCGTTTCAAAGGACTGTAGATCTGATACTGAATCTCAGAGTATGGTTTTACGTACAGAAAATCTGGTAAAGAAATATGGCAAGCGTACGGTTGTAAACCATGTGTCTATAGATGTGAAGCAAGGGGAAATTGTCGGCCTTTTAGGCCCGAATGGCGCTGGTAAGACAACGACATTCTATATGACGGTGGGCCTGATTACGCCTAATGAGGGCCAGATATATATAAATGATTTGAACATAACTAAATATCCTGTGTATAAACGTGCGCGGAATGGAATCGGCTATCTTGCTCAGGAAGCTTCGGTATTCAGGAAATTAAGTGTTGAAGATAATATACGTGCGGTGCTTCAAATGACAGATACGACAAAGGAGTACCAGAAGTTCAAGTTAGAAAGCCTTATATCGGAATTCCGTCTCCAGAAGGTCCGTAAGAACCTCGGTGACCAGTTGTCAGGCGGTGAACGCAGAAGGACTGAGATTGCGCGATGTCTGGCTATTGACCCTAAGTTCATCATGTTGGATGAACCATTTGCAGGGGTAGACCCTATTGCCGTAGAGGATATACAGTATATAGTATATAAGTTAAAGGAAAAGAACATAGGTATACTTATAACCGACCACAATGCGCAGGAGACCCTACGTATAACCGACCGTGCTTACCTGCTTTTTGAAGGCAGGATACTTTTTCAGGGTACTTCAGAGGACCTTGCCGAAAATCCAGTTGTCAGGGAAAAATATCTTGGACGAGATTTCATATTTATAAGGAAGAGTTTTGACGATGTTCCTCCTGAGCGTTGACCAAATATCATAAAGATATGAATGAACAGTCATTAAGCCAGCTATATCTGAAGGAAACGGCGTTCCAAAACTTGATGCAGTTACGTATCTTTAATGTGTTGCTGATCGCATCGCCATATGACGCTTTCATGATGGAGGAGGATGGCAGGGTAGAAGAGCAATTGTATTTTGAATACGTGTCATTGAACCTTAGTTCACCTCCGCGTGTCACCAGGGTGTCGAATATTCCTGATGCGTTGTATGCTCTTGCCACCAAACATTTTGACCTTATTATCGCGATGCCTGGGGTCGATATCAGCGAAACATTCAATGGTGCCAAAGACATCAAAGCTTTGTATCCGTCAATACCGATTGTGGTGCTGACACCTTTTTCCAAAGAGGTGTCGCGCCGTTTGGCCGATGAGGACCTTTCCAGTATTGACTATGTTTTCTCTTGGTTGGGAAATGTTGACTTGCTGTTGGCTATTATAAAGCTGCTTGAAGACAAGATGAATGCCGAGAACGATATCCTTAATGTCGGAGTACAGATGATACTGCTGGTTGAGGATTCCATACGTTTTTATTCATCGGTTCTTCCTCATGTCTACAAATTCCTTCTCAAGCAGTCTTTGTCATTTTCAACGGAGGCATTAAATGAGCATGAGCAGATGCTTAGGATGAGAGGACGCCCAAAAGTGATGCTCGCGAGGGACTATGAGGAAGCGGTGGCCCTCTATGACAAATATGGCCGCAATCTGTTGGGGGTTATAAGTGATGTGTCATTTATGCGCAATGGCGAAAAAGACCCGCAGGCTGGACTTAGGTTGGCCGAATATCTGCGGTATAAGGATGCGCATCTGCCTATAATAATTGAGTCATCGGAGATTTCAAATGCAACAAAGGTTGCTGGCTTCAATGGAATTTTTCTTGACAAGAACAGCAAGAAATTGCCTGTGGATCTTGGCACGGCGATACTTGACAACTTTGGGTTCGGTGATTTTGTTGTACGTAATCCTGTTACTGGAGAAGAGGTCATGTGCCTGCAGTCATTGAATGACATGCAGAAGCACATATTTGATATCCCGGACGAATCCCTTTACTACCATGCTTTGAATGATGACATTTCCAGGTGGCTTTATTCGCGTGCCATGTTCCCACTGGCAGAGGTGATAAAGCAACACCGTTTCCGGTCATTGGAAGAAGCAGGGGCTGTTAAAAGACTGTTTTTTGATCTTATAGTAAAGTACCGTAAGATGAAAAACCGTGGGGTGGTTGCCGTGTTCCGTAAAGGGCGGTTCGATTATTATTCCAATTTTGCCCGTATAGGGGAAGGCTCTTTGGGTGGTAAGGGTAGAGGCCTCGCTTTTGTGGACAAGATGATTAAGGAGAATCCCATATGTGATAATTTTTATGGGGTAAGCATCCAGATACCACGGACGGTTGTGTTGTGTACTGATCTATTCGACAGGTTTATGGCGGATAATGGGCTTTATCCTGTTGCATTGAGCGATGCCAAAGATGAGGAGATACTACAACGCTTTCTTGACGCGGAATTGCCGGCAAGCCTATTGGAAGATTTGTTGGCGTTGATTGATGTGGTAAAGCGTCCATTGGCAATACGCAGTTCCAGTTTGTTGGAGGATTCCCATTACCAGCCGTTTGCCGGCATATACTCTACATATATGATTCCTTATGTAGAAGATCCTGTAAAGATGTTGGATCTATTGTCATCGGCTGTAAAAGGAGTATATGCATCAGTATTTTATGCAGCATCAAAAGCATATATGACCGCTACAAGCAATGTTATAGATCAAGAGAAGATGGCGGTAATCATACAGGAAGTGGTCGGTGAGAACTATGGTAGTTATTATATGCCGTCATTTTCAGGTGTAGGCCGGTCTTTGAACTATTACCCGTTGGAGCATGAAAAGACTGAAGATGGGGTTGCCGAGATAGCTATAGGGCTTGGCAAATATATAGTGGATGGAGGTGTAGGGCTTAGGTTCTCTCCTCTTCATCCGGGGCATACATTGCAGACTTCCACGCTCGATCTGGCGTTAAGGGATACCCAGACCAAATTGTACGCATTGGATACCAATGTTACAGATATGGATTTCAAAGTTGACGACGGATTCAATATTGTAACACGTACTGTACAATCCTTTGCCGATACTGGTGCGCTGCGTTACATGGTTTCCACATATGACGCCAATGATGGATGGCTGCGTGAGGGAGAATCCGGACGTGGACGTAGGGTTGTGACATTTGCCAATGTGTTGCGGGACAAAGTATTCCCGTTGGCGCAGGCAATTGACTTCATGCTTAAGACCGGATCTTCTACAATGGAACGTCCTGTAGAGATTGAATTTGCGGGGGTGATAGATCCACAGGGCGAGATGAAAGGTCGTCTTTATTGGCTGCAGATGCGTCCTATAATTGATAAAAAGGATTTTGTTGATGACGAACTGATTAATATCGATCCTTCAAAATTAATACTTAAAAGCAATACGGCATTGGGCCATGGAAATGTGGAGAATGTCGATACCATAATATATGTGCGTCCTGAAAATTTTTCATCTACACATAATTCGTTAATTGCCGATGAAATAGCAAAAATAAACCGCGATTTTACAGACCGTGGTGAGAATTATGTCCTTGTTGGGCCAGGGCGTTGGGGCTCAAGTGATACGGCACTTGGTATACCTGTGAAATGGCCTGACATTTCGGCTGCTAGGGTCATTGTGGAGGCTTCATTAGAGGGATACCGCATAGAGCCTAGTCAAGGTACGCATTTTTTCCAGAATCTGACGTCATTTGGCGTGGGGTATTTCACCATCAATCCATCATCATCTGATGGCCTTTATGATATCGACTTTCTGAATGATATCAATGCTGTTTATGAGAGTGAACATGTAAGGGTGGTTAAATTTCCATTGCCTCTTGTTATTGCAATAAATGGGTTGAAGAGTGTCGGCATAGTGGCAAAACCAGATATGGCTTATGGCAACGAAGGTTTTGAGGAACATTCATAATCCGGCTTTCCGTTATTATGGCAAATAAAAACAAAATATAATTCCATATGGGAATAGGAAATATAATAAAACGGGCATTTGGTTTCGGTGGAGATGTGTCAAAACAAGATGGATTCTATTCGGACGATGCTGATACAAGTGTCACAGTTAATGCAATATCTAGTCCAGATATCAATAATGCAGTGCCGTCACAAGATGTAGTGGCATGTAATTCTGATGGTAAATCTGGTTTGACAAAAGAAGCAAATGCTGCGACAACACAGATTTTCGATTCTGTTCTGTCTGTGTTCAATGAATCATTGCCCGATTTCCTTAAGCGGTCGGTTGATCCTGAGGCCCAAAAGCTTTATTTATATGACAAGGTGGACAGTGGCGTAAAGGAATATCTGAGACAACTGGAAGTCCAGGCCAATGAAAAAAGTGAACACGCCTGGAATCAGCGCCAGAGATCAATGAAAACAGAGATCGAGTCATATAAGGAAAAAGTACGCAATCTGGAAGAAAAGCAAAATGAGGCCAAACAAGCACAACTCAGTGCCGAGCGTCAAAAGCGGGCATTAAGTGAGCGTGTGCATGACCTTGAAAGCAAAGTATTGAAGCTTGAGGCCGATTGTGAACAATATGACCTTGAAAAAAAGAGCCTTATGAATAAGCTCAAGGTTGCTTCCGTTAAAGAAGATGATATTGAGGCTATGCGGAATGAGAATCAGGATTTACGGTTACAACTTATTGCCGCCAGGCAAAATAAGCAGGAAACAATATCGGCGGAAGAAGATAGCCCAGATACGGAATTACAAAAAAAAGTGGATGAACTTGAACGCCAGAATGATGAATATTCCAAAACTTTGAGGGCTATGTCTGTAGAAGTTTCGCAGTCGCAATTGGCTGCCGAGACATTAAGACAGCAATTAGCCCTATCAGCAAATGAATTGCAGGCAACACGTGAGGCGCTAGATTCGGCAAAGGAAGAATTGGCTATTGCGGATGAGATACAGGCTGAAATTGATAAATTTGAAGACATCAAAAAGCGGCAAGATAATAGGATTTCTACTTTAAAGAAGCAAAATAAGCAGCTTAATGATAAGGTCGTCGAATATGAAGCCGAAATGAGGTTATTGCGTGAAGAACTGGAAGGTATAAAGCGCTCGACATATGCCAATAATCCTGAAGATGTAGTCGAAGCCTCAGGGGATTCAGATTTGCAGGATGATATCGAGCAAGATATGGTTTCTCCAACGATATCTGCGGATGCAATATTTGAGACGGCATTAGATGATACTGCATGGGTTATGGAAGTGCCGGAAACTGTTGAAACTCCGGCAAAAGCATCAGATGACTTTGGATATAAGCCCCCAAAGAAAAAGCCTGCACCTCCAGCCGATGATGCCAGCCAACAACTTTCTTTGTGGTAGACATATTTTTAATTTGAACATAGGTATATGAACAATAGGATATTATTAGTAGTAATGGCATTTGTCGGTATCACATGTCCGCAGATGTCAATGTCGCAGCCAAGTCGGGATGTAGAAGGCATTGCCAAATATGTGTATCCCGGTAATAAAACAGCACAACCGGAAAACTTTACATATTTTCCGGATGGCAGTGCATATATGTTATTGAGTGAGGACGGTAAACGGATTGTAAGTTATGATATAAAATCTGGAAAAGAACTGGACGTCATTTTTGACGTAGCAGAGGCGCGTGAGACAAAGCTTGAACGCATAGATGGATTTGAAATCAGTCCAAACGGAGCGAAGTTATTGGTATATAATGAAAGTCAGCCCATATACAGGCGTTCGTATACAGCAAAATATTATATATATGAACGTAGAAGCAAGTTGCTTAGACCTCTTTCTTCTAAATTCGGGTATCAGCGCGCCCCGTTATTTTCTCCCGACGGGCGAATGGTGGCATTTGTCGCTTCTGACAATAACATTTATTTAAAGAAATGGGATTACAATACGGAAATTGCAGTTACGACAGACGGAGTTCCGAACAAGATAATAAATGGAGTCCCGGATTGGACCTATGAAGAAGAATTTTCTACGTCTATATCAATGGATTGGGCTTCAGACAACCAGACCTTGTGTTATATAAGATATGATGAATCGCAAGTGCCAATGTATTCCTTTCCGCTTTACAAAGGCACATGCCAACCCAAAAATGAATATGAATTATATCCGGGTCATTTTTCTTATAAATATCCAGTAGCCGGTATGCCGAATTCAAATGTGAGTGTACATAGCTATGATGTGGAGACAAGGAAAATAAAGGAACTTACATTGCCGGACCGCAATATTGAATATATTCCGCGTATCAAGTATACAAACACTCCAGATCGGTTGATAGTAGCCACATTGAACCGAGACCAGAACCGTGTAGAATTCTATTGTGTGAACCCTAAGTCGATGGTTGCCAAATCGGTATATGTAGAAGAGTCGAAGGCATGGATTGAACCTATAACATACGAGGACTTTACGTTGGAGAATGATGGATTCTCTGTGATAAGTTCCCGGTCGGGATATCGGCATATATATAAGTATACATATGCTGGAGCATTGGCAAAGCAGATAACCAATGGCGATTTTGATGTTACGGATTATTATGGGTGTGATGCGCAGGGGAACTATTATTTTCAATCAGCCCAACCGACACCGATGGACCGTTGTGTGTCGCGTACAGACCGAAAAGGTGGCTCTGTCTTGATATCAAAAGATAGCGGCACATCATCGGCTTCGTTTTCGCCATTGATGGACTATTGTGTATTAAGTTATAGCAATGTGTCTACTCCACCTGTATATACAGTGAATACATCTTCGGGCAAGGTTTTAAGGACGCTTGAAGATAATTCAACATATCATGAGCGTTATGCAGGACTCCCGGAAAAGGAATTTTTTGTAATGGAATCCGACGGTGTTAAACTAAATGGATACATGGTTAAGCCGACCGGTTTTGACGTCACAAAAAAATATCCTGTAATAATGTACCAATATAGCGGCCCTGGTTCTCAGGAGGTATTAAACCGCTGGCGTATGGATTGGGATTACTATTTTGCCATTAAGGGATATATAGTTATGTGTGTTGATGGCCGTGGTACCGGTGGCCGTGGACGTGAGTTCATGGATGTAGTATACAAACGCCTGGGATATTATGAGACGGTTGACCAGATAAATGCTGCACGATATGCAGCATCGTTACCATTTGTTGATAAGGACCGGATTGGTATTTTTGGCTGGAGCTATGGCGGATATGAGACATTGATGGCAATATCAAATGCAGATTCCCCGTATTCTGCTGCTGTTGCTGTTGCTCCAGTAACAGATTGGCGTTATTATGATACGGTATATGCTGAAAGATATATGCTTACACCACAGCAAAATGGATCCGGATATGACGCGAGCGCGCCAATTAACCGTGTAGATGGAGTAAAGTGTCCACTTTTGCTTATGTCTGGGACAGCCGATGATAATGTGCATTTTTATAATACATTGCAATATGTTTCGGTTTTACAGTCACGTGGGATATTGTGTGACATGCTAGTATTCCCTAATATGAACCATTCTATAAACGGATGTAACGCACGGGCCGTAGTATATGCAAAGATGCTGGACTTTTTTAACCGTAATATGTAGGATTGAGGTGTTGCCTCAATTATCCATATAATAATAGATTGAATATGAAGCATATTGAACCTGTATCTTTAACCAAGAGATATATAAATGGGCTTTTTGTCAATTGGATAGTCTCATGTGGGGCGCTGGCTCTCCCTATATTGTTGTCCCCATTCCTATCTAAGCAGTGGCTACCCATGGTGGTGCTTGGGGAGGTGTTGTTTTTGATATCATTCATGCGTGCGAACCGTATGCGTAATCCTCCAACATGTATGAGGGTTGTATACATGACATCATCGGTATTGATATTCAGTTCTATACTGATGATTGCTTTCAGTCTTATACATGTCAAATGGTTGTTTGGCGACATGTTGGAGGAATTCGGTATGGAAGCACATAGGCATCTTCCATATCTAACGGTATTGATTATTTGTCCGATTCTTGCCTTGTCTGCATTATGGGGTGTGATAGCTGGGGGGAGATCTTCTTTTTGTCTAGAAATGCGTTCTCAGTATAAATTTGCATGTGACGAAGGTTTTGTCGGGCAGTTGCTCAGGGGGGAGACGATCTATCAGATACGGACTCTATTGTATATTGGGGCGTTTCTTTCGTTAGTTGATTGGCTGTATTATTACATGGCATTTATTAATGTAAATATAAACACTCCTGATATGCTCATGTTCATGATAATGCCTGTTGCCATATTTGTGTTGTCTGTAGTGTATATGGCTATTCGATATTATAATATATGGGGGCAATACGCGGCAATTAGTCCCGATTTTGGGAAGATGCAGTCGACTGAATTGCGTTTTCTGGTAATAGCGGAGGGCATGATGTTGCTAAATGATGATATGGAATCACTATCATCAGGCAAACCGATTGATACACCTACTGTAATATCACTTTCAAATACGAATTATATCGGTGATACCGAAGCTGGAAGAAGATTTGAAGCCATGTCAGGTATAAAGGATTTCCGGCTGCGTTATTTGTATGTAAGCACTAGTGTCGCAGGTGCATCAAAGGTAGTGCATTATGCCGTTTTTGTTGACACTATAAAGGCAGTGGAGGAATCGAAACTGAAAGGGAAATGGTATAACGCACTGCATATATCACGTATGGAAAAAGAAGGTATCGTGTCTCCAGCATTAGGCGATGAGTTCCGTAGGATATATACAGTTACGATGGCGTGGAAGACATATGACTATAATGGTAAACGTCTTTACCCAATTAAGAACTACAAGCCGACATTTCGCCTTAAGGATTTTGGGGAATGGAATGTTGACTATGATGATCCCAATTGGTTGAATATAGCATATAATAATGAAGATAGATTTATGTTCCGTCTTCGTGGCCTGTGGCGTAAATATGTGCGCAGTATTGGTTGTTGACAATTAGTGTTTTGTGAAATGGCTACATCAATGATTGTAATAACTGGGCCTACCGCATCCGGAAAGACCTCCCGAGCGGTTGATGTGGCGCATGCTGTCAACGGTGAGGTCATAAGTGCAGATTCCCGGCAGATATATTGCGGGATGGATCTGGGTACAGGAAAGGATCTTGATGAATATGGCGATATTCCATATCATATGATTGACATATGCCCGGCAGGATATCGGTATAATCTTTTTGAATTTTTGCGCGATGAAGCAATTGTCAGGAATGATATTGTATCACGGGGGAAAATGCCGGTGTTGTGTGGAGGTACAGGATTGTATGTGGAATCTGTATTGAAAGGCCTTAGTTTGCCTCAAGTCCCTGAAAACCCAAAACTCCGGGAACAACTTAAGGGACTGTCGCTTGAAGAGCTTGCCGGAATGCTGGCAAGCATGAAGGCCCTTCACAATACAACAGATATAGATAGTGTTAAAAGGGCAATAAGGGCCATAGAAATACAGGAGTATTACTCTGAACATCCAGATGAAGCAGTGACGGCTGTTCCACATCCTGTTGAAGACGCCGTAATTATAGGAGTGGATATCGATAGGGAAAATAGACGGTCGCGTATTGAGGCTAGATTAAAGTCCCGGCTTGCGGCCGGTATGGCTGATGAAGTAAAAGGACTTCTTGATAATGGCATTTCACCGGAAGACTTGATATATTATGGACTGGAGTATAAGTTTCTTACTTTATATGTGACAGGGCAATTGACATTTGATGAGATGTATACACAACTACTTATTGCCATTCACCAATTTGCAAAGCGCCAGATGACGTGGTTCAGAGGTATGAGCCGTAGAGGCTTTGATATACATTGGATTCCGTGGGATGCTGAAAGATGTGAATTTGTGGAGCGTGTATTGTCTTTTGTGAAATTATGATCCGTGTTTTATCACTTATATTGTGCATGTCTGTATGGGTCGTTTCTATGTCGACCGAACAGATTTATGATGAACCGCTAATACTTGATAAAGGTGAATGTGTATATGATACCGTTCCTGCCAACCTTGAATATTTCAAACTACACTATCGGGTACGTGTACCCTCCAATAGGGAGCGTGCGGGGCATTCGCCTGTCAAATGGCGTGTAGTGTGGAATAAGACCTCTGACCGTGATTACTATTCAATAGATATCAGTTGGGGTAACACTGCATTTGGGGATTTTACTGATGAACGTTATCTACAAGCCGATGTATACAGGATGGTAGACGGCCATAGGGAAAATATAGAGACACGTAGATTGTGCAAAGATGTCGATTTGGGGCGCGGATATAATTCCGTTGTAATATATAGATGGGAGAAGCGGCTGTTTGTACAGATTGGCTCTATGAGGCGTCTTAACGATATAATTATCCTTCCATATACGCTCAATCCGGAAGTCTCTGTTTGTGGTTTGGATGCTTTGGCTGATATTGAGGTCAAGCGTATAAGTGTATTGGCTGAGGCATATCCTGTCCCCGAGATGTATTCATGGACAGAAGATAATTTGGATAAATATCTTTTGGGCAGTAGAGATCCTGTTGAAGGGTATTGGTGCTATCTTGACAGGGCAAATAACAAGGCCATGGCTATACCTGGTGGATATTATCGTTTGGCTATTGTCAACAACGGTAATGGTTACGATATTATTTACCTTGATGGGGCTGATATATGCAAGGAGCTGTGGCGTCCGATGAGGATAAAGGGAAAATTGATGCCTACAGGGTTTGTAGACAGTTATGACCTTATCTGGTATGATGCCCGTGGACACATAGTCAGCAATGAGATGTATGCTACCATAGAGCAGGATGCAATACTTAAATTGTCATTTCCTTTACTTGAATCGGAATTGCGATTCCGCCGGGAAATAAGACGAAGAGACAGATGTCAGCCTTGAGTGATTTTAGAGGTTTGAATGTCAAAATATACGGTTGTATCAATCAGTACTACAATATATTGCTTTGTCGTTCTCTCTATGGAAATTGCATCGCTTTGAAGCTCACCTGTCTGCAAATATTCATATAGGGCGGGCGGAAGCTGGTCAAACAGCAGTACTTGCGGCAGTCGTTCACCATACCCATTTATATCAGTCCAGTTGAATTTGCTGTTAAACGTCATTCCTGGCCCATTTTTTAATTTCACATGATATATCTCATCATTTGAGGTAAAGGAACTGGCATCTTGCCCAGGAAAATATTGAGATATGAATTTTGTAATGGGATATGGTATATCATCCCATACAGTATCACTGTTGCAAGAGCCCAAAGCCAATATGGCTAGTATTGAAGGTATAATGGTCATTAATAGTGCAATGCGTTTCATCGTTACAGGATTGTTTGTTATTTTTAAGTTACAACAACAATATGGGCTATACGGTTTTATCTAGAATCGCTGTAACTGTTGAAAAACAGTGATTTTAGATGTTCCTAAATTTGCCAGCGTGGGAAATATGTAGTAAATTAGCACAAATTAATATAATGAGCCAATCTGTTTGGAAATTCTTGTATAGTCTAATGATGAATAAATGCTATAAAACAATTTTTGCAGCATTTGCCATGTTGCAGTTGCAGTGCCACACAGTATCATATGCTGAGACGGTAGAGTATGTCCCAACCGCAGAAAACATACAATCACGAAAGGAATTTTCGGATTCCCGGTTTGGTATATTTATCCACTGGGGTATATACAGTATGTTTGGACAGGGTGAATGGTACTTGAATTATGGCCCTGATAAAGATGAGTACGCCAAAGCAGCCTCTGGATTTTATCCGTCCCGTTTTGATGCTGCCGGTTGGGTTTCCTCCATTAAAGCATCCGGTGCCAAATATATATGCATAACTACAAGGCATCATGATGGTTTTTCGATGTGGCATACATCCCAATCGCCATATAACATTGTTGATGCTACACCATTTGGACGGGATGTGATTAAGGAACTTGCAGAAGAGTGCCACCGTCAAGGGATAAGGCTTCATTTTTATTATTCACACATAGATTGGACTCGGGATGACTATCCGGCTGGGCGTACTGGCCTGACCACGGGCAAAGATCCATCAAAGGCCGATTGGCGTTCGTATTATGAATTCATGAACTCCCAGCTTACAGAATTGCTCACTAGATATGGCGACATTGGTGCGATATGGTTTGACGGGTGGTGGGATCATGATGAAGATGTTATCCCATTTGATTGGCAATTGTCAGGGCAATATGAATTGATCCATCGGTTACAGCCATCATGTCTTGTGGGTAACAACCATCATCAATCTCCATTTGGCGGTGAGGATATCCAAATTTTCGAGCGGGATCTTCCTGGCGAGAATAATGCTGGATTATCTGGGCAGGACATCAGCTGTTTGCCATTGGAGACTTGTGAGACAATGAATGGAATGTGGGGATATAAGGTGAAGGATCAGAACTATAAAGATGTCCGTACCCTAGTGCGCTATCTTGTTGGTGCTGCAGGAAAAGGGGCGAACCTTCTGCTGAATGTAGGCCCACAGCCAAACGGTGAGTTGCCGGAAGTGGCAGTTGAACGGATGAAAGGAATTGGGGAATGGCTCGCGGATAATGGAGAGACGATATACGGTACGGTTGCAGGTGATTTCCCGGCTCAATGTTGGGGCACGTCGACAAGAAAAGGAAACAAATTGTATGTCCATGTGATGACGGCGGAAGCACCAGTTATATATGCCCCCACACCATATAAGGTGAAACGAGCTGTGGAGTATGGTACTAACCGGGCTTTGAGGTTTCAGCAGGAAAAAGGAGGTGTCATTATACATCTTGATTCCATACCTTCAGGGATTGATTATATAGTTGAATTGGAAGCACCTGTTAAATAATGGAAAATAGATACCCTTTATTGGAGGTATGTGCTGGAGACATCGACAGCGTGTATGCGGCAGCACAAGGTGGGGCAGCAAGGGTGGAGTTATGTTCAGCTCTTTACGAAGGTGGTATTACGCCTTCTGCCTCTTTCATAAGGAAGGCTAGGGAAGTCCACGGATTGAAGGTCCATGTGCTGATACGTCCGCGTGGGGGTGATTTTCTTTATACCCCTGTAGAAATAAATATGATGTGTGAAGATATACGTATTGCAGTAGATTCCGGCGCTGATGGTGTAGTGATAGGCGCATTGGATAGGGAAGGACGAGTTGATAAGGATGCTTGTGCCAAATTGATGGCCGCTGCGAATGGGATCGCAGTTACATTCCATAGGGCAATTGACATGTGCCGTGATGCTTTTGAGGCGATAGAAGATATCGCAGAATTGGGATGTAACAGGATACTGACATCTGGATTAGCTTCATCGGCATATATTGGTGCTGATATGCTGAGGCATATGCAGATTGCAGCAGGAAAAAGAATGATTATTATTGCAGCAGGAGGGGTGAATGCGGAAAATGCCACAGATATTATTTCACGTAGTGGGTGTATGGAGATACATGCATCTGCCAGGCAAAAAGTATCTAGCGGAATGCTTTTCAGGAGGGATTCAGTGTCAATGGGTGCAAAGGATGTGGATGAGTATTCGCGCCTTTCGACCAATATTAATGAAGTCCGGTCAATAGTTGAGGCAATAAGTAATGTACCATATTAGAAATTAAGCATTATGAATACCAGATATTTGCATAAATGTATACTGCTACTTGCCTCTTTTTGGGGATTGCATTCGTCAGCAATGACACTGGACGGATATGTCGATTTTTTATACAGTAATATGGCATTGCCGGATAGTCTTGACTATACCCGGGATTTCTATGTGCAAAATGTAGATTGTACATTACGTGCAAGAGGAGAGATGCCATGGGGAATATCAGTACCGGAACGAGAATTCCGTAATTTTGTATTGCCGATTAGGGTAAACAATGAAAATCTTGATAGTTCTAGAGCAGTGTTTTATGAGGAATTGAAGGATAGGGTAAAAGGCCTGTCGATGCATGATGCTGCATTGGAGGTCAATCATTGGTGTCATGAAAAAGTTACATACCGTCCATCCGATGCCAGGACATCATCGCCATTGGCGTCCGTAAAGACATCTTTTGGACGATGTGGAGAAGAATCCACTTTTGCTGTCGCAGCACTGCGTGCCGTATGTATACCAGCAAGACAGGTATATACTCCTCGTTGGGCTCATACAGATGACAATCATGCATGGGTTGAAGTCTGGATTGACGGTAAATGGCATTTTCTTGGTGCATGTGAACCAGAACCTGAATTGGATGTTGCATGGTTCAATGCGCCGGCATCACGTGGTATGCTTATGAATGCCAATGCATTGGGCTGTTATGACGGTCCAGAGGAAGTCCTGGATGCAGGTCGGTTGTATACACAGATTAATGTCACTGAAAATTATACACTTACAGATACCGCACGTGTTAGGGTAATAGATATACATTCCAATCCGGTTTCTGGAGCGACAGTGATATTTATGTTATATAATTATGGCGAATTCTTTCCTATTGCAAAAAAAGAGTCGGACCATCAAGGACGTGCCTGCCTTACATCTGGAAGGGGAGACCTTATGGTATGGGCTACGGATGGAACAAAATTTGGATTTGCCAAGACAACTGTTGGCATTGATGGAGAGGTATATATAATTCTAAATAAAGATAAATCATATGAAGGGGTTACAGATATAGATATGGTCCCACCTTCTATCCCTGATGGAGCTATTGTGGCCGTAGGGGCAAAAGAGAAGGAGGTAAATGATATGCGTTTGGCCAGAGAGGATTCCATACGTATGGATTATATGTCAACTTTCTATACTTTGGAGCGTGGAGTGAAGTGGGCTTTGGAAAATGGTTATGAACCGGAAATCGTTGCGCCACTGTTAAGGGATTCGTATGGTAACCATCATACACTTACATCATTTTTAGGCTCAGTTTCCAGCGGGAGGCATATACAGGCTGTTGAGCTATTGAAGTCATTATCTTCAAAGGATCTTAGAGATGTGTCTCTAGACGTGCTTCAAGATGCGATGATGTCCAATAACATTAATCATCCAGATCAATACATGTATGTGACTAATCCACGTGTGGAAAATGAGATGCTTACACCCTGGAGACGTTTTTTTCATAAAGAGATTCCAGAACAGCTACGGAATGCATTCCGCGGAATGCCTGGGATGTGGGTAGAATGGGTGAAGGAAAATATTGGTGTATCTGCAGATGGGCAAAATCCTAAAAAATTACGTATATCTCCTGAATCAGTATGGAGACATCGACATGATATTGATCCATTGTCGCGTGATATCTTCTTTGTAGCAACGGCTCGTTCTATGGGAATTCCTGCCCGTATAGATCTCGTTACAATGAAAGTGCAATACAAACATCCGGACTCTTTGTTAGGAGTGGATTTGGATTGGGTAGATGTGGATTTTGGAGACAATAAAGACCATTCGGATGATACGGCAGGAAAGACTGCATCATTGAAGATGGAGTTCATGCCAGTAGGGAGGATTGACAATCCTAAATATTATACCAATTTTACTCTTTCAAAAATAGAAAGCGGCATGCCAGTACTGTTGAATTATGCAGAGGATACAGATTGGAACAGTTTGTTCCGTAATCCGATCAGGGTTGATGACGGTCAGTACATGTTGGTGACAGGTCAGCGGATGGCTGATGGGACAGTATTGGCTAAAACCCGTATATTCACTGTTAATCCAGGTAATCATGTTAATGTAATACCATTGGAAATACGTCAGGATTCTACTGGGGTACAGGTTATAGGTAGTTTTAATAGTGAATCGGTATATCATGATTTGGATACAGGAACAGATAGGTCAATACTATCCCGGACTGGCCGTGGATACTTTGTGCTTGGTCTGATAAGTCCCAACCATGAGCCATCCATACATGCTTTGAATGACTTGTCGGCTGTTAAAGATAAAATGGAAGAGGCCAATGTCCCAGTGCTATTGCTGTTCGGAAATGCCGATGCGGCATCCCGATTTTCAGAAAAGCCGTATACAGGACTTCCATCAACAGTAAGTTTTGGATATGATATTGATGGTGCAATTTCATCAGAGATTCGGTCTGCTATGAAGTTGCGTGGTGAGGATATTCCGGTCTTTATAATTGCCGATACATTCAATAGGGTAGTGTACGTAGTAAGTGGATACACTATAAATTTGGGAGAAACATTACTTGATATAATTCATAAACTTTAAAAATATATATGCGAAACCGTATATCGACAATTTCGATGTTTCTATTGGGGTCTGTTGGACATATGTTAGGGCAACAGGACACCGTATTGCCATATTGGAAGGATGTTAATGTTATTTCTGTTAACAAGGAAAATCCTCGTACTGCATTTATGGCTTATCCTGATATAAATTTTGCCACATCTGGGAAATATATGGATTCGCCACGTTTCCGTACGCTTAACGGTAGGTGGAAATTCCTGTATGCAGATTCATACAGGAATTTGCCGGATAATGTCATAGAAAATGATTATGATTACAGCAAATGGAGTGATATAACAGTTCCTGGTAACTGGGAGGTGCAAGGATTCGGAGTTCCTATATACACAAATACATTTTATGAGTTTGCACCGCATAATCCTCAGCCTCCGCTGCTTCCTGAAGATATACCGGCCGGGGTGTACCGCCGTTCATTTGAACTGCCTACAGATTGGGACGGATCTGAGATATATCTTCATGTTGGTGCTGCCAAATCTGGTGCATATGTATATGTAAATGGAAAAGAGGTAGGATATAATGAGGATAGTAAGAGTCCGGCAGAATACAGGATTACAGATTTTGTAAAGCCAGGGGAGAATGAATTGGCGTTAAAGATATTGAGATGGAGTACAGGTAGTTTCCTTGAATGTCAGGATTTTTGGCGCATTAGTGGTATTGAACGTGATGTATATTTGTATTCAACACCTAAGCTATCGTTGAAGGATTTTAATGTAAAGTCAACTTTGGATGGGGAATATAAGGATGGCATATTCAGGCTCATAACGTCTATTGTTAACAGGTCTGCACAAAAAAATGATATTAAAGTAGAGTACCTGCTTGAGGCTCCACAAGGGGGCAAAGTTGCATCCGCCGTAAGGAATGCCAGCATTGATGGGTCATCCTCGATGGATGTAGATTTCGGTGAAGTTAGGATTACTGATGCATTGCAATGGTCATCAGAACATCCAAACCTATATAAATTGTATATAACAACATATGATAATGATGGGAATGTGCTTGAGGTTGTGCCTTTCAATGTAGGATTCCGTTCCATCGAGATTAAAGATACAGGCCTTAGATCTGAGTCGGGGCGTCCATACATTGCTTTGTATATAAATGGGCAGCCCATAAAGATGAAAGGGGTAAATATTCATGAGCATAATCCATATACAGGGCATTATGTCACGGAAGACCTTATGCGTAAGGACTTTGAGACGATGAGACGCAACAATATCAACGCTGTGCGGTTGTGCCATTATCCGCAGTCTCCGCGCTTTTATGAACTGGCTGACGAATATGGCCTTTATGTATATGATGAAGCCAATATTGAGAGCCACGGTATGGGATATGATCTTTCCCGTACTCTTGGAAATAATCCAGACTGGCTTGCCGGACACATGGAACGTACGCGTAATATGTTTGAACGGAATAAAAATTACCCAAGTGTTACGTTCCTTTCGCTTGGCAATGAGGGAGGGAACGGTTTTAATTTTTATCAGACATACCGGTGGATGAAGGATGCCGATTCATTGATGAATCGTCCAGTCAATTATGAACGCGCGGAATATGAGTGGAATACAGATATGATAGTACCACAGTACCCGAGTGCTGATTGGTTTGAGCAGAAAGGAAAGGAAGGTACAGATCGTCCGGTCATGCCGTCGGAATATGCACATGCCATGGGCAATTCCACTGGGAATTTTGTCGGTCAATGGGATGCGATATACCGTTATCCGAATCTTGCTGGAGGATTTATATGGGACTGGGTCGACCAGGGCCTTTATGCGGCAGACAGCCTTGGTCGAGAATACTGGGCATATGGAGGTGATTACGGTAAAGATGTACCTAGTGATGGTAATTTTCTTATAAACGGCCTGGTCAATCCAGACCGCAATCCACATCCAGCTTTGGATGAGGTAAAATATGTGCATCAGAATGTGTTTATAACACCTGTTGATATCAAAGAAGGAAAATTTAGTGTAATGAATAGGTTCTATTTTACCAATTTGGGAGGCTATAAGGTTTCATATAGTATATTTGATGGTAAAAAGGTGCTTTCAAGGGGGGATATGGTATTGGATATTGCACCGCAGGCATGTGATACCGTGACCATAAAGATGCCTTCTTCTGAAGTACTTGGAAATAAGGAATGCTTCATCAACTTTTCTGTTACTACCATGTTTGATGATGGACGTGGAATACCAGCCGGATATGAGATTGCAAAAGAGCAGATAGCGCTTTCTTCGATGCGTCCACAAGAGATGCCATCCCTTAAAGGAACAAAACTTTCAGTTGGCACAGATGGCACAAAGATGACAGTGTCATCAAAGAATGTTGAATTTGAATTTGACAAGGATGCCGGCATTGTTACCTCATATAAGGTAAAAGGCCGCCAGTATATCAATGGTGGTTTTGGATTGCAGCCTAATTTCTGGCGTGGGCCGACAGATAATGATTATGGAAATGGCGCTCCGCTCAGGGAAGACGTATGGAAACGTGCATCTAAAGATTTCTCTGTCAAGGATGCGAGCATAAGCGTTGATGCCGATACAGCGAAGATTGATATTGACTATTTATTACCATCCGGAAATATATATAATATATGTTACCGTATTTATCCGTCCGGTGTCGTTAAGGCTGATGTCCATTTTGCGGCTGCTAAGGATGCGCCGGAATTGCCTAGGTTAGGCATGCGGTTTCGTATGCCACAGGCTATGGAATGTGTGGAATATTATGGTAGAGGCCCATGTGAAAACTATATTGACCGTAAGGCATCATCGAAGGTTGGTGTGTATGTCACTACGGCCTCAAATATGTATTTCCCATACGTGAGGCCTCAAGAGAATGGGCATCACACAGACACTCGTTGGCTATCATTGACCGATAATTCCGGACATGGTCTAAAGATATTGGCCGATAGCCTTATCGAATTTAATGCATTAAGGAATACCGTGGAGGATTTCGATTCGGAAGAAGCTGTGCAACATCCCTATAACTGGCCTAACCGTAGTGCAGAAGAAATTGCCTCCAGAGATGAAAAGGCGGTAAAAAGTGTATTGCGGCGCATGCATCACATCAATGATATCGTTCCGCGTGATTTTGTTGAGGTATGTATTGATTTTGTTCATCAAGGAGTTGGTGGATATGACAGCTGGGGCGCTTGGCCAGAGAAGAGGCATTTGGTGCGCTCTGATAGGGACTATCGGTCAGGATTTACTATAGTGCCAATGTGATTTATTGATAATTAAGAAATTAATATGAATATCAGATATATTAAAATAACTTTTTTCATGGTAATGGCATTAATGCCGTTTACAGTTTGTGCCTTGGATATTAAAGATGTCATAAAAGAGGTACGTATGAAATATGTGCCAGATTCGCGTCAAGATATTTTTGATGTAAAATGTGTTGAAAAACAGGGAAATGTGGTGATAGAAGGAGTCACGACACGTGCGGATGCAAAGGAGGCATTGATTGGAATGCTAGATGGCATTAATTTTGTTGACAGCATTAAGGTTCTTCGGTCTGATTGTTGGGCTCAGGTCTCTGTTCCTGTTGCATGTTTCCGTACCAACCCTGGGCATTCCAAGGAGTTGGCGACCCAGGCCGTTATGGGACATCCGGTATGTCTGCTTGAAAAGCAAGGGGAATGGTATAGGGCGCGTACATTGGACGGTTATATTGCATGGGTGATTGACAACTCTCTTACATTGAAGACAGAAAAGCAGATGGATGAATGGAGGAAATCAAAGAGGTTCGTCATAACCGCTCCCCATCAGGTATATGCATACGTAAGGCCGGGTGGTAATGGCCTTCGTGAAATTGTTACTGAACTTGTTAATGGAAGCATCGTAAAGGGAGAAGTTACAAAAGACGGCGGCTATATAATGGTAACGCTTCCAGATGGTCGGAAAGGGTGGATCGAATCCGATGCGGCCATTCCTGCAGATATTTGGGCCAATCAGGATTTTAATCCTGGCCTTATCCTCGATTTGGCTTATTCAATGGAAGGTTCACCTTATCTTTGGGGTGGTACATCTACAAAAAGTCTTGATTGTTCTGGTCTAAGCAAGGTCTCATATTTTGCCAATGGACGGATTTTGATGCGTGATGCTTCTCAGCAAGCTCGGAACGGACAAAAGATCGAAGCCAAAGATTGGCGCACGTGCAAGGCTGGAGACCTATTATTTTTTGGAAATGCCAAGACTCGTAGTGTGACTCATGTCGCAATATATGATAATAATGGCAATTATGTACATTCTTCAGGAAGGGTAAAACGCAATAGTTTGGACTCGGAAAGCAATTTGTATCTTGACATCTATCTTTTACAAGCGGTGCGTATAGATGGGTCTGAGGGTAAGCCTGGAATTACTTTGGCTATAAAGCATCCATGGCTATTTGAAGTAAACAACAGGTAAAAGTATGGACCGTCGTAATTTTCTGCGCAATGCTGTATTAGGGGCTGCCGTAGTAGCATCTCCGGTAAGTCTGTCTGTTTTTGGCGCCCCTACTGTGAAGCGTTCCCGCAAAGGATGCCTGAACTTGTCATTTTATCCATATGAACTTAAATTGCGCCATGCGTTCAACCTGGCGCGGTCTAGCCGTACGGTAACCCCAGATGTCCAAGTGCAGCTTGAATATGATGGTTTGGTAGGCTACGGAGAAGCATCAATGCCGCCATATCTTGGAGAGAGTATCGACTCTGTCACATCTTTTCTTTCAAGGCTGGATATGTCTCAGTTTAAAGACCCTTTCCGAATAGATGACATACATGACTATATGGATAGTGTTGCACCGGGAAACTGTGCGGCAAAGGCGTCTGTTGATATAGCCCTTCATGACCTGTTGGGTAAGATAATGGGGCAGCCATGGTATAAAATATGGGGGCTGAATCCAGAAAAAGCTCCTGCTACATCTTTTACAATTGGTATTGACAAGCCGGATGTTGTAAGACAGAAAGTTGATGAGGCCGCTCCATATAAAGTGCTGAAAATAAAGATGGGGCTAGATAATGACAAGGAATTGGTGGAGATAATACGGTCAAAAACGGATGTCCCTATATGTGTCGATGCCAACCAGGGATGGACTGATAAGGAAAAGGCTCTGGATATGTGCCATTGGCTGGCTGAGCGCAATTGTCTGTTTGTAGAGCAGCCTATGGACAAATCAATGATTGAAGAGACGGCATGGCTTCGGGAAAGGAGCCCGTTGCCTTTGATTGCTGATGAGTTCCTGCAGAGGTTGCCGGATGTAAGGCGCGCGGCGCAGGCATACGACGGCATAAATATAAAATTGATGAAATGTACCGGACTTCACGAAGCTTATAAAATGGCGGTACTTGCCCGTGCTTTGGGCATGAAAGTCATGCTTGGGTGCATGACGGAGACTTCGTGTGCCATTTCTGCTGCCGCACAGATTGCGCCTATGGCAGACTGGGCTGACCTTGATGGGAATCTGCTCATATCCAATGATATTTTTGATGGAGCCAAAATCATTGCTGGTAAAATCTCTATACCCAGGGATCGCCCAGGAATAGGCGTCAGGCCAATCAAGGGCTAAAATTTATTCACTTCAGAGGTCTTGAATATGAGAGATTCAGTTTCCCGCGGTAAATTGATAGCGGAAATGGATGCAAACGACCGTCCTCGGGAGAAAGCTTTATCGCAGGGCTTTGACAGGCTCACGGATGCTGAGCTGCTGGCTATAATATTTGCAACAGGAACAAGGGAGAAATCGGTCCTTGAACTTAGCAGTGATATACTGCGAGACTGCGATTATCACATGTCAAAGCTGGTGTCTATGGGAGTTAGTGATATCGTTGCGAGATATAAAGGTATAGGTCCGGCAAAAGCCATTACATTATTGGCTGCATTACAGCTTGGTATAAGGGCAGCTGCCGATGCTGCGGCCATCGATCGTAAGCCTATAAAAAGTGCTGAGGACATATATCGGCGTATATCGGCACGTATGCAGTGGTTGCGCCATGAAGAATTTTGGGTACTGTATCTTTCGCGGTCCAATGAGGTTATATATGAATATCAGTTAAGCAAAGGCGGCATGGCTGCCACTGTTGTTGATGTGCGTATAATCATGCGATTTGCATTAGAGAAGTCCGCTGCATCAATTATACTTGTCCATAATCACCCGTCAGGGAATCTAAGTCCTAGTATGGAAGACCAGTCTCTGACACAAAAGGTGTCCGATGCGGCAAAGTTTTTTGACATATCGGTTTTGGACCATATTATAATATCACATTCAGGATACTATTCATTTAGGGATCATGGTCTGATTTGACCGCATGTCTTGTTGATTAAATAAACGGGGCTATGCATGGATTTTGCATAGCCCCGTATTCTCATTATTTGATTTAGGATGTTATCGGTCTAAAACTGTTACTTTGAGATTCTCATATGCACGTTCAGCCTTGGCTCTGGCTTTGTCCACAGTATCTGCTGTAGCGAGTATTACACCCATACGGCGATGTCCTTTTATTTCAGGCTTCCCGAATATACGCATATCTGTACCAGGTTCAGAAAGCACTTTTTCCAGGCAGTCGAATTCGATTTTATCAGTATCTCCTTCTACTACAACTGCCAAAGAGGCGGAAGGACCGAAAAATCGTATTTCAGGAACTGGCAAACCTAGCAAAGCACGGGCGTGTAAGGCAAATTCACTCTTATCTTGCGATATCATTGTCACCATACCTGTATCATGAGGCCGTGGGGATACTTCACTGAAAATAACCTCATCTCCCTTTATGAACAGTTCTACACCAAATATACCGTAACCGCCCAAGGCATCGGTTACCTTCCGGGCTATCTCACGGGCGCGGTCCAATGCTGTCGATGTCATTGGTTGCGGCTGCCATGAGTACCTGTAGTCACCGTTCACTTGTATGTGTCCAACCGGTTCACAGAATGTTGTACCAGAACAACTGCGTACGGTAAGCAGGGTAATTTCATAATCAAAGTCCACGAAGCCCTCTACAATGACGCGTCCAGCACCTGCGCGTCCGCCTTCTTGTGCTATCTGCCAAGACCGTTCGATATCCTCTTCGCTCTTTATCGTACTTTGTCCGTGTCCGGAAGAACTCATTATAGGCTTTACCACGCATGGGATACCTACAGTCTTTATGGCATCATGGAACTCTTCGATATTGGAAGCAAAACGGTATGGTGATGTCGGCAATCCTAGTGTCTCAGCAGCCAGTCTACGGATTCCCTCACGGTTCATTGTCAGCCATGCCGCTTTGGCAGTCGGAGTTACATTGTACCCCTCTTTTTCAAGTTCAACAAGGGTAGGGGTTGCAATTGCTTCGACTTCTGGTATGATATGGTCGGGACGTTCGTCTTCTATTACCTTGCGCAGGGCAACAGGATCAAGCATATTGAGTACATGGCATCGGTGTGCCACCTGCATGGCTGGGGCATTTGCATATTTGTCGCATGCAACTACTTCTACGCCAAAGCGCATTAGTTCAATAGCGACTTCCTTTCCTAATTCGCCACTGCCTAGCAATAATGCCTTACGGCGAACAGGAGTCAATACAGAGCCAATTTTTGTCATAATGGTGGTAGTTAATGATTATGGGGTTATTGTTTTATTTTTATCATTCCATGCCATCGGTCTCGACTTTATCGTCAACTTTGATGTTGGGAAGTTCAAGCCCATAGTGGCGCTTTGCATCAATCGCTTTAAGTATCAGTCCAAATATCAAAGCCAGTATTCCCAATGAAGCGAACAGGAGCATTGGCCATGTATAATTATAATTGAGCGGATTGTTAACACCAGGATTCGCCGCCATAAGCACACCTCCAATAATCATTGGGAATGCATATAGACCTATGTTCTGTATCCAGAATATCACTGCATATGCGGAGCCGAGAAGTTTTCCGTCAACAAGTTTGGGGACTGAAGGCCATAATGATGCGGGGACAAGTGAAAATGAAATTCCAAGCAGGATGATGGCTAGGAATGCGACTGTCATGCCAAGCCAGTTTGCAGGCTCTTGGATACGGTTGATTGTAAGTTGGAAATCGTTGTTGATATTAAGCGCGTGTTTGAAGTCTACTTCATTGTTTAATAGATTAACAATACCTTCCGCCGTCTTTTCTGTATCGTTGGCATCCTGTGGGTCAGTAAATGCAGCGCGTGGATTTATAGTTATTGTCTCTCCGACTGTTTTGCCCGATACGGCCTGCGCTATTTCAGGATTATAGAAATGGGCTGGACGGAACACTACGTCTGTAACGATAGGGTCAGCCTGGCTGTCGGAATCGCCCTTGATTTCTTTTATAGTTCCGGAAATAATAGATTCTGTATTTGTCATTGATAGGTCATTGCCACGTAGAGCGGGAAGGCCAATGGCAAATGTGAGGTGGCAGACAATCATAAGTAGTGCGCCGAAGATTAACATTGTAGCCCCTTTGCCTTTTTTGTCAAGATAGTTGCCTAGGAATGGCGTGATTGCTGCTGCGCCTAAGGGGAATACCGCAAATGTGAGGCTTGCGGCCTGGACTGATATGCCAAGCGTGCATTGAAGCATGTTGGCGGCATATTTTTGGAATGGGAAAATGGCAGAATAGTAAAGTACGCATAAAATTGCTACTACCCAGAAGACTTTGGATGAGAAGATATGTTTAAGGTCACTTACTTTGAATGGGTCATCTTTTTCTTCTGTATTGCCTATTTGTTTCTCAAGTTTTTTATCCATGAAAGAGTAGGCGATAAAACTGATCAACCCAATTATAAGCAGCAGTACGGCAAAACCTACAGAGCGTTCTACTACCCAAGATTGTCCTACGCGGGCCATTAGCGGTGAGCCAATGAATACTACGGCCACACCTACACGGGCCAATGCCATTTCAATACCCATAGCAAGCGCCATCTCTTTTCCTGCGAACCACTTCACAATGCCTCTGGAAACAGTGATACCTGCCATTTCCACACCGCATCCGAAAATCATGAAACCTATAGCCGAGAATTTTGCAGATGCAGGCATTTTATCAAAAAATGGGGTTATATCTCCCAAAAATCCCGTGAAATTAAGATGGTTGGTGAAAAATGATTGTAGTGGGCCATTGGCGAAAGATTCTGTTAGCGCATAATAATTTATTGCCGCGCCAATTACCATGACTGTACCGGAAAGTATAGCCGTAAAGCGTACTCCCATCTTATCAAGTATGATACCGGCTATTATAAGAAAAAATACGAATACATTGAGAAATGTCTCTGAACCGGCAAAATGTCCATAAGCCGAAGGTGTCCATTCTTTGGTTATCTGTAGTGCAGACTGCAACGGTGATAGCACGTCCATGAAGATATACCCAAAGAACATGGCCATGGCTAGAAGTACAAGTGCGCTCCAACGCACCCACTTCTTGTCGTTTAGGAATTGTTGTACTTGTTGTGTCATGATTGGTGAAAATATATAATTAAGCCGCAAAATTAGCGAAAAAAATCCAAAATGGAACTTAATCTGTCATATGTATGGAATAAATTTGCTGTGTCATTAACCTAGAAGCATAATTATCCTTTTTTTATGGAAATTTGACATTCTATGAATTTATTGCTAACTTTGTAGGGGCAGAGGAAAATGCAATCGGCATAGGGCCGGTTTGCTGTGCCGCTATTTAGGAATTACCTTAAAGATATATTTGATGACAGACGAGAATATTCCGGTAGAATCATTAGAAAATGAAGGGACAGATACGCAACCGCATGCTGTATTTGACGATGCAATTACCCACCATTTGCGTGGGATGTACCGTAGTTGGTATCTTGAATATGCGTCATATGTGATATTGGAGCGTGCTGTGCCTCATATTGATGATGGGCTTAAACCTGTACAGCGCCGTATTCTCCATTCAATGCAGACTCTTGACGATGGTCGGTTCAATAAGGTTGCCAATATAGTGGGCAACACGATGCAGTACCATCCGCATGGTGATGCCTCAATCAATGATGCCTTGGTACAGCTTGGCCAGAAAGAGATTCTGGTTGAAACGCAAGGGAACTGGGGAAATGTCCTGACGGGTGCTTCTGCAGCCGCCGGCCGTTATATTGAGGCTCGTCTGTCGCCATTTGCATTGGAGACGCTATATAACCCAAAAGTAACGGAATGGACATTAAGTTATGATGGGCGTAAGAAGGAACCTGTTACCCTGCCTGTAAAGTTTCCGCTTTTGCTGGCACAAGGAGCTGAAGGTATTGCAGTTGGTCTGTCATCAAAAATACTTCCACATAATTTTAATGAATTGCTAGATGCGGCAATATCATATCTACGCGGCATGGAGTTTGAGTTGTATCCTGATTTCATGACCGGAGGGTTTATTGATGTATCAAGGTATAATGACGGTGAAAGGGGAGGTCGTGTCCGGGTTAGGGCAAAGATTGAGAAAATAGACAACAGGACCTTGGCGATAACGGAGATTCCATACGGCAAGACTACTGGCACTCTTATTGATTCCATTTTGGAAGCATATGAGAAGGGTAAGATAAAGATACGGAAAGTTGATGACAATACTGCAGATACAGCAAGGATTCTAGTGCATCTTCAACCTGGTACATCTTCGGACAAAGCCATAGATGCATTATACGCATTTACAGATTGTGAGGTATCCATATCTCCTAATTGTTGTGTTATCTCAGACGAGAAGCCTCATTTCCTGGGTGTAAGCGATGTATTGCGGCATGGTGTTGAGCGCACAAAAGATATTTTGCGTCATGAACTGGAGATACAGCGAGATGAGGTTCGGGAAAAGTTGCTTTTTGCGTCTCTGGAAAGGATATTCATTGAAAAAAGAATATACAAGGATAAGGAATATGAACAAGCTGCTGATATAGATGCTGCGGTCGAACACGTAGACAACCGTATTGCCGGATATATAGAAAATTTGGTTCGCCCTGTTACGCGCGACGATATATTGCGGTTATTTGAAATACGTATGAAGCGCATTCTACGATTTAATGCCATTGAGGCTGATGAACAGATTGCAGCTTTCAACCAACGCATCAAGGAATTGACATATAATCTTGAGAATCTGGTTGATTATACGATAAATTGGTATCAGCATTTAAAAGATAAATATGGCGATTCATATCCACGTCATACTGTAATACGTAGTTTTGATAACATACAGGCTGCAACTGTGGCAGAGGCCAATGAGAAGCTTTACATTAACCGGGAGGAGGGTTTCATTGGTACTGCTTTGAAGCGTGATGATAATGTTGAGCTGGTCTGCTCCTGTTCAATGATAGATGATGTCATCATATTCTATAAGGATGGCCGTTATAAGATCGTAAAAGTGCAGGGAAAGCTTTCTGTAGGAAAGAACGTTCTGTACGTAAATGTATTCAAACGAAATGATGAGCGCACTATATATAATGCCATATACCAGAATGGTAAAGGTGCGCCATATTATATGAAACGTTTTGCTGTGACAGGGGTCAGCCGTGACAAGGAATACAATCTTACTCCAGGGAAATCTGGCACAAAAGTAATGTGGTTTACTGCCAACCCGAATGGAGAGGCAGAGGTCGTAAGGGTTACACTCAAGGCAGATAGCCGCTTGAAGAAACTGCAGTTTGATGTCGATTTCAGTCAACTTGCTGTAAAGGGGCGCGGTGCATTGGGAAATCTTGTCACAAAGAATCCTATACACAGGCTTTCGCTTAAGGAACATGGTACATCCACATTAGGTGGACGCCAGGTTTGGTTTGATCCGGATGTACTGCGTCTCAATTATGACGGCCGTGGCAGACTGCTGGGCGAATTTTCGGGAGGAGACCTTGTATTGGTAGTCCTATCTAACGGTGAATATTATACGTCTACATTTGACGCCACGAATCATTATGAGGATAATATCCTGCGCATCGAGAAATACCGTCCGCGTACTGTCTGGACAGCTATACTTAATGATGCCGAACAAGGGTATCCCTATTTGAAGCGCTTTACATTTGAACAGTCATCAAAAAAACAGCGGTTTCTTGGAGACAATGAAGCGTCTACTTTGATAGCGCTTAGCGACAGACTTGGAGCGAGGTTCAAAGTGGATTTTGAGCAGACAGAAGGTGCAGTAGTCCAGCGTGAACCGATTGTTATTGCTGCTATGGAATTTGTAGGAGTCAAGTCGTTTAAGGCAAAAGGCAAAAGGTTGACGGTATATCCTGTTTCTGATGTGACTGAGGTCGAGCCAATACAGGTAGAGGGGCTGGATGAGGGTGATATTAATGATGAAAGCATGGATAATACGGATAATAATGATATTGCTGTTTGTGATATTGAGCCGGATCGCTCTGACGATGAAGTCAGGGACGAGCTGACAGGGCAGCAGCGCATGTTTTGATATAATTTTCATATGTACAATATCAGGTTGGCATGCCGCGTATTCATCGCTGGGTTTATATTGCTTTTGTCTTCGGTTGCAGTAGAGTCGGCTATGCCATGCCATCATCTGGACGGTCATGAATGTGACTTAGTGCCGGTGATGAGGCCTGTTGCTGCATTTTATACGTTTGAGATGGGCTCTTCGGAGCTTGTAGACACGTATCTTACGCCTCTTAGGTATAGTGGTTGGACTACAGGTATTGGCTATGATCGTTGGCAGGCCATGGAATTTGATCCTGATAGATGGTCCATGAACCTAAAGGCAAATTTTCAACTGGATAGGACATCAAATATGGTGGGCAATGCTGATATGTGGTATTTTGGCGCGCGTTTCTCTTGGGGTATGTATCGGAGATGGCGTATGCCATACGGAATAATGGCAGGAATCGGTGGTCGTATGTCTGCAGATTTTGGTTGTCTGTATGCGTCACGTAACGGAAATAATCCCGCATCAGCAAAGGCCGCTGTTACTGTTGACGCTGGGGGATATATAGCACATCGTTTCGGTAACATATTTGGTAAGATGGTTGATTTAAGATATGTTACATCTGTACCCTTGACCGGATGTTTCTTTTCACCGGATTATGGTGAATTGTATTATGAAATATATTTGGGCAATCATTCAGGATTGGCACATTGGGCATGGTGGGGTAACTATTTCCGATGGGACAATCTTGCATGTGCTGATATTCATTTCGGAAATACAGTCGTGTCCGTAGGCTATCGCTGTAATGTCCTGTCAACAGAGGTCAATCATATAACATCACGTATATTGTCACATTCCTTTGTGTTCGGGCTAGGCGGGGAATGGATTTCTGTTTCACCGGGACGGAAACTGTCTCCTGAGGCAAAGATGGTTTCTGCTCTTTATTAAAAGAAATATTACATATGAGACTTTTGCGGATTGCGGTTTTGTTGCCGATATTATTGTTTTCGGTATCTTGTCATGATATCCAGGATTGGGCGGATGACCCGGAAGGCAATTTTGACGCCCTTTGGACGATACTTGATGAGCATTATTGCTTTTTTGAGGAAAAAGGTGTTAATTGGGATGCTGTATATGCCAAATACCGTCCTCAGATAGTGCCAGAGATGACGCAGCGTCAGTTGTTTGCTGTTTGTGCGGCGATGTTGGATGAATTACGCGATGGACACACCAATTTATCTTCAGCTTTCAACACATCTTATTACACCAAATGGTGGAGCGATTATCCACAGGATTACAATGAGCGTCTGGTGGAACAGTATTACTTCAATTTCCGTCTGAACCATGTGGGGGCAGCAACATATGGCATCCTGCCTGAGAACATAGGGTATTTTCGCTATCCATCATTCTCTGTAGCTTTGGGGGAAGGAAATGTAGATCATATTCTTGCACATATGATTGTGTGCAACGGGATTATTATTGATATACGGGACAACGGCGGCGGAGACATGACCAATGTGGAGGCATTGGCTGCAAGATTTATACGTGAAAGGACACTTGCAGGATACATATCACATAAGACAGGTCCTGGCCATGGCGATTTCTCAAAGCCATACGCATATTATTATGAGCCTGCAGGTGGTGGACATCTGTTGTGGCGTAAGCCCGTTGTGGTTCTCACTAACCGTAGCACGTTCAGTGCTGCAAATAATTTCGTATCAATCATGAAATATGTGCCCGACGTCTATATAGTCGGGGCAACAACAGGCGGAGGCAGTGGGATGCCGTTCTCATCAGAAATACCATGTGGATGGGGCGTAAGGTTTTCGGCATGTTCTATTCTGGACTGCATGGGCAATACTACAGAGTTCGGCATCAGCCCTTCTGAAGGGTGTGCTGTAGGGCTTGATCCTTTGGCTGCTCTTGACGGCCGGGACACAATGCTTGATTTTGCTGTTTCGATTCTTGCCGGCGGCAAATAATAACAGGCATATTTGATTGCTAAAGAAAAAATAACAGAAAACATATATGATAGTCATGTGAAATTTGCTAAATTTGCATCTTAATTTATTTAAAGATACAAATAGATTTACCTATAGCTAGCAAATCATCTAAATATGACGTCAGACATTAAACCTATCCGCACCGCCCTGGTTTCAGTATTCCATAAGGACGGCCTTGACCACATCATCAATGCCCTTGCAGCATCGGGCGTTAAGTTCTTGTCCACAGGAGGTACCCGTCAGTTTATAGAGTCTTTGGGCTACCAATGTGACGCTGTCGAAGATCTTACCGGTTATCCGTCAATCCTTGGAGGAAGGGTCAAGACCTTGCATCCAAAAGTGTTCGGTGGTATTTTATCCCGCAGGGATAATGAAACTGACCGCGAGCAGGTTTCCAAATATGAAATTCCTGATATAGACCTTGTAATTGTTGACCTCTATCCGTTTGAAGCCACAGTGGCGTCTGGCGCACCAGAGGCTGACATTATTGAAAAGATAGATATAGGTGGTATATCACTTATCCGTGCGGCAGCTAAAAATTTCAAAGATGTCGCTATTGTCGCTTCAAAGGCACAATATTCATTATTGGCTGGAATGATTGATAGCCATGGCTCAGCTATGACATCCTTAGAAGACCGCCGTCTTTTAGCAAAAGAGGCGTTTGGTGTATCTTCTGCCTACGATTCGGCGATATTCAATTATTTTGATGGAGACCAGCAGTCTGCTTTACGTGTAGCAATTGATCATTCACGTGTGCTGCGATATGGTGAGAACCCTCATCAGGACGCCCGATTCTATGGGAATATTGATGATATGTTCCAGCAACTTCATGGAAAGGAGATTTCGTATAATAACCTGTTGGATATTGACGCAGCAGTAAGCATGATTGCAGATTTTCCTGCGAATGTGCCTACGTTTGCTGTAATAAAGCATAATAATGCATGTGGCTTGGCCTCTCGTCCTACAATCCGTGAGGCATGGTGCGATGCCCTGGCCGGAGACCCTGTTTCCGCCTTTGGAGGCGTACTTGTCGCAAATACAGAGATTGATGCTGATACGGCAGAAGAAGTCGGAAAAATATTCTTTGAAGTCATAATTGCTCCCGCATATACAGATGATGCATTGGCTATATTGCAGCAAAAGAAAAACCGTATAATCCTTGTACAGAAAAGGGCTCTTGACACAACCCGTTCTTTACGTACGGCTCTAAACGGCATGCTTTCCCAGCAACGTGACCTCAAGGTAGAGACGGCAGATGATTTACATTTGGCTACTGTAACTCCTGTGCGCCCAGAGCAAGTTGATGACCTTCTATTTGCAAATAAGATTGTAAAGCATTCAAAAAGCAACGCAATCGTTTTAGCGAAGAATGGTCAGTTGCTGGCAAGTGGAGTTGGGCAGACATCGCGCGTTGATGCGCTCCGCCAGGCCATTGCAAAGGCGCAGTCATTCGGTTTTGACCTTAATGGAGCTGTCATGGCATCCGATGCGTTTTTCCCGTTTGCTGATTGTGTGGAAATAGCTCATGCAGCTGGCATTGATGCTGTAATACAACCAGGCGGGTCAATACGTGATACGGATTCGGTTGAGTATTGTAATGCAAATGGCATTGCAATGGTAATGACAGGATTCCGGCACTTTAAACATTAATTATAAACGGGCAGTGTTCCACGCCTCACTGACGGGGTGGAACACTTGTTGTACAATATAAGAATCTTTTAAATTTTATTACGGGGCATGAAACTTTTCTCCCTAACCAAAGAAATTGCGATAGATCTTGGCACGGCCAACACTATCATCATACACAACGATAAGATCGTCATTGATGAACCGTCAATCGTTGCCTTGGACAAACGTACAGATAAACTTATTGCTGTAGGTAAGGAAGCCCAGCAGATGCAGGGTAAGGAAAATGAGCGTATACGCACTGTCCGCCCTCTACGTAAAGGTGTGATAGCGGATTTTAACGCTGCTGAGCTCATGATCCGTGGCCTTGTGAAGAAGGCTTCAAGTAAGAGTAGTTGGTTTTCACCTTCACTTAGGATGGTTGTGGGTATACCTTCAGGTTCTACAGAAGTTGAAATCCGTGCCGTACGCGATTCATCGGAGCACGCTGATGGTCGTGACGTATATATGATATATGAACCTATGGCTGCGGCGTTGGGTATAGGCCTAGATGTCGAAGCTCCAGAAGGAAACATGATTGTTGATATAGGCGGCGGAACTACTGAAATCGCTGTAATTTCGTTGGGAGGTATAGTATCCAACAAAAGTATACAGATTGCAGGTGATGACCTTACAGACGATATACAGAATCACATGCGTCGTGCACATAATGTTAAGGTGGGAGAGCGTACTGCAGAACTTATAAAGATGAATGTAGGGTCTGCCCTTACAGAGCTGGAGAATCCGCCAGAGGATTATATAGTTCACGGCCCGAATATGATGACTGCCCTCCCGATGGAAGTTCCAGTAAGCTACCAGGAGATTTCTCACTGTATAGAAAAATCCATTTCCAAGATCGAAGCTGCAGTGTTGGGTGCACTTGAGCAGACTCCTCCGGAATTGTATGCCGATATCGTGCGCAATGGTATCTATCTTGCAGGTGGCGGCGCTCTGCTTCGTGGACTTGACAAACGTCTTACTGATAAGATTGGAATTCAGTTCCATATAGCAGAAGATCCTCTGTTGGCAGTTGCGAAGGGCACTGGAGTCGCACTTAAGAATATAGATAAATTCTCATTCCTCATACGCTAGCAGATATATGGATGGTACGGACATTCCGTACCATCCTTCATTGCTTACTCCTCTAATTGGCCAGCCAGTATATCAATAAGGATTGCCGGCTGTTTGATGTTTACACAATGCGAGAACTGTTAAACTTCATACTGCGCCACGGCAAGTGGTTCATATTCGTATTTTATGTTGTGGTGGGGTGCTGGATGCTCTTCCAGAACAATCCGTATCAGCATCATGTATTTTTGACTTCAGCCAATGAAGTCAGTGCCTCTGTGTACCGTTTTACAAATAACGTCACATCATATTTCTCTTTACGTGATATAAATGAGGATCTGAATCGTCGGAATGCGGACTTACAGTTGGAGGTCATTGCCCTTCGCGAACGTCTTAGGACAATAAATGAAGCTGCCGGCTTGGATTCTTCTGACTATGCAGCGGATACGCTTAGGCATTTTGACCTACGTATAGCTCATGTCATAAATAATTCAGTGTCCCATCCATATAACTATATCACCATCAATAAAGGGGCACTTGATGGTATAAGGCCAGAAATGGGAGTTGTAGACCAAAACGGAGTCGTTGGCGTTGTGAATATTGTCGGTGACCATACATCACGTATTATTTCTTTATTGAATCCTCATTTCCGATTGTCATGCAAAGTTAAAGGTAGCGATGGCTTTGGCTCTTTGGTATGGGATGGACGCGACCCGGCTCATGCGCTTCTGGAAGAGCTTCCACGTCATACCGTATTTCAGCCAGGAGATACGGTAATTACAAGCGGGTACTCCGGTATGTTCCCGGAGGGCATACCTGTAGGGATTGTCATGCCGGACAAAACAGATAACAATGAGAATTTTTTCACTTTGAAAATAAGATTACTGACTGATTTTTCTACATTATCCACAGTTCAAGTGATGTTTAATAACCTTAAGGATGAATTGCGTGTAGTAGAGACTGATCCAATGTTAAAGAAGCAGCAATGACAAAGACCGCGTTTAATTTTACGGTAATGGCCTTGGTTCTTATATTGGCGCAGGTCATAATCTTCAATCATATCGTTTTGTTCGGCTATGCAATGCCGTTACTTTTCATATATGTTATAATACGCCTTCCAATGTCCGTATCGCCTTCGTGGATGCTGACAATTGGATTCTTGATGGGGATTTCTGTTGATGTCTTTTCTGATACCCAGGGGGTCAATGCGCTGGCTTGCACGGTACTGTCTTTTATGCGGCGTCCCGTTTTTCATTTTTTTGCACCGCGGGAAGATGATATAATGATGATACAGCCATCCCCTCGTACTATGGGCATACCTGCATATGTAAAGTACCTTATGGCTATGACTTTCATTTATTGCACTCTGGTGTTCGTCATTGAGGCATTCGGATTTTTCCATCCATGGCAACTATTTGTCAGGATTGTGTCCTCTGGTGGACTTACATTTATAATCCTGTACGCCTTAAGTTCAATTAGCGTAGGTCCTTACAGACGTTCATGAGGGCAATAATGATGCATAAATGAGAAAAGACTATACTTTAGAAAAAAGGAAATATGTTATAGCCGGAATTCTGTTGCTGATAGCCGGTATATATCTGGTGAGATTGCATTCTCTCCAGATTGATGACGATGTATACAAGCGCTCTGCTGACAGCAATGCTTTCCTCAAGAAAACGGTGTATCCGTCACGGGGGCTTATGTACGACCGTAATGGGGAACTGGTCGTATTCAATCAACCGGCATATGATGTTATGATGATACCAAGGGATGTTGAGCCGTTTGATACACTTGATTTCTGTAATGCGTTGAATATAACGCGTCAGCAGTTCGATCGGCGCATTTCAGACATGAAAGACCGTCGCTTGAATCCAGGATATTCCTCATATACCCCGCAGCAGTTTATGAGTCACCTTTCAGCGCAGGATTATGGCCGGTTGCAAGAGAAACTTTACCGTTTTCCTGGATTCTTTATACAAAAACGCATATTAAGGCAATATAATTACCCAACAGCAGGAAATATATTGGGGAACATTAGGGAGGTAAATGCGCGTGACATCGAACGTGATGATTATTATTCCCCAGGTGACTATTGTGGGGATCTTGGCGTTGAGCGCTCTTATGAACCGTATCTGCGTGGACATAAAGGTGTTGAGATACTAATACGTGATGCGCATGGGCGTATACAAGGAAAATATGAGAATGGCGCACATGATGTGGCGCCTATTTCTGGAAGGGATCTGACATTGAGTATCGATGTCCGCCTGCAACAGTATGCCGAATCGCTTATGGTTGGGAAACGTGGGGCAGTGGTGGCTATTGAGCCCAAAACAGGTGAGATATTATGCATGGTTTCTGCTCCTTCCTATGATCCTACGATGCTTGTCGGGCGGCAGCGCGGTGAGAACTATCAGAAACTTGTGAAGGATGAGGCGAGGCCATTATACGATCGTGCCCTTCAGGCCGCATATCCTCCCGGGTCAACTTTTAAGCCGACCCAAGGCCTTATCCTCCTGCAGGAAGGCATAATCAATCTCAATACGGCATATCCATGCTACCATGGATATATTAATGGCGGGCTGCGTGTGGGTTGCCATGCCCATGGGTCGCCTTTGGCGCTCAAGCCTGCATTGCAGACTTCATGCAATGCCTTTTTCTGTTGGGGATTTAAGAATATGATAGACCGGCGTTCTAAATACGGCTCTTCCTCAAAGGCATTTGAGGTATGGAAAAACCATCTTGTTTCAATGGGATATGGCTACAAGTTAGGAATTGACCTCCCTAATGAAGGCCGGGGATTTCTACCGAACTCCAAGTATTATGACCGTCCTTATGGAGAAGGTCGATGGAGCGGCAACACAATAATATCGGTTTCAATCGGACAGGGGGAAGTCTTGGCCACTCCTTTGCAGATCGCCAATCTTTGTGCCACTGTTGCCAACCGTGGATGGTTTATCACGCCGCATATCGTAAAAGCGATACAGGATACAGTAATGCCGGGAGATATCCTGGCACGCCGTAGGCCTACGATAGATCTGGAGTACTATGATGCGGTAGCAGAAGGCATGCGTATGGCTGTTACTGGTGGTACATGCCGCCGTGCTGCGCTCCCTGACATTGAAGTGGCTGGCAAGACTGGCACAGCTCAGAACCCTCATGGCAAGGACCATTCGGCATTTATGGGGTTTGCTCCATACAATGACCCTAAGATTGCGATTGCTGTGTATGTCGAGAATGCCGGGTTTGGCGCCACTTATGGCGTCCCTATCGGTAGCCTGGTAATGGAAAAGTACCTTACTGGTAAGATTTCTGAACCCCGTAAATACATGGAGGAACAAATGCTAAATTCAACACTCTATTATGGAACGTCTAAGAGGTAGCGGGAGGGCTGCAGGGCAGTCCGTATTCCGTAATCTTGATTGGGTTACGGTAGTTTTGTACCTGCTGATGGTATTTGCGGGGGTGGTGAGCATATATGCTGCATCTTATGATTTCGACCACGCAAGCCTTTTCTCTTTTGACGAGTTCTCCGGCAAACAGCTTCGCTGGATAGGCCTATCGTTGGTTTTGGGCCTTGTGGTGCTGCTTGTTGATTCCCGCATGTATGAGACATATGCATATCCTGTATATATTGCAGTTTCCATATTGTTGCTGGTCACTCCGTTTATTGCCCCCGATATAAAAGGTTCGCATTCATGGTTGGTCATAGGGCCTATGAGTATGCAGCCTGCCGAATTCGCCAAATTCGCTACGGCTCTGGCGCTTGCAAAACTTTTCAGTGGCTACAATTTTCAGCTTAATGCAAAACCGTCTAACTATGTAAAGGCACTTTGCTTGATTTTCATACCGATATTGCTCATTTTGGCCCAGAATGAGACAGGGTCTGCATTGACATTCATGGCTTTGTTCCTGGTGCTTTACCGGGAGGGGATGAGTGGTCTGATATTGTTTGCCGCGTTCCTGGCGGTCGTTATTTTCGTTGTGGCCGTGAAATATTCCGATTCCATGGTAATGGGTATTTCTGTGGGACAGTTAGCGGTCTTAATTATGGTTATGGTTGTCGTGGTGACAATGCTTGTCATATATGGAAAACGTTTTGAATTGGCACGTAATGTCACCTTATGGTTTGTCGGTACAGGTTTATTGGCATGGATACTATCCATGTGTGGCATAGACGTCCCCGGATTGGTTTTCTTCATTAGCGTGATTCTGGTGGCTTGCGGTTATATCGTCATTCAGGCAATAAAGACCCACATAGGTAAATTGATGGTAGCTGTTGTCACCGCTGTCGCATCTGTTGCATTCCTGTTTTCTGTAGATGTGGCGTTTTCTCATTTACAGCCCCATCAGCAGCTTCGTATCAAAGTTGCACTGGGTATAGAGCAGGATCTGCGCGGTGCTGGCTATAATGTAAATCAATCCAAGATTGCCATAGGTTCTGGTGGCTTTGCCGGTAAAGGATTCCTTAACGGGACGCAGACTAAACTTAAATATGTTCCGGAGCAACATACCGACTTCATATTCTGCACTATAGGAGAGGAGGAAGGTTTCATTGGCGCTGCAGTAGTGGTTGCATTGTTTGTAGGATTGATACTACGGGTCATATCCATAGCTGAACGCCAACCCGGGACGTTTGGCCGGGTATATGCATATTGCGTGGCATCATACCTGATGTTCCACTTTGCAATCAATATCGGCATGGTTATTGGGCTGTGCCCTGTAATAGGCATTCCCCTCCCGTTTTTCTCATATGGAGGCTCTTCATTGTGGGGCTTCACTCTGCTTTTGTTTATACTCCTCCGTCTTGATGCTGCGCGCAAAAACGTACTGTCTTATTGAGCGCATTCGCGGAAAAATCACTATTTTTGCAACATAATAAATATCAATGGCATCAACTGTAATAGATAGCAATAAAATAAAGACTCTTTCACGTCTGATTGACCGTGCTGGAAATGTGGTTATAACATGCCACCTGTCACCTGACGGCGATGCACTCGGTGCTTCGCTTGCCATGGCCGGCATAATGTCACATCTAGGCAAAGCCGTACATGTCATCTCTCCCGACCAACCGCCACAATCCATCTCATTCCTGCCGGGGGCGAAAGACGTTGTGGTATTTTCTCGTTATGAACCTTTTGCACGCAATCTGCTATCCAAGGCCGATTTGATATTTTGCCTGGATTATAACGAATTGAAGCGTATTGACCGCGTTGCCCCATATGTAGATGCAGCGGAAGCGCCCAAAGTCATGATTGACCACCATCTGCATCCTGCCGATTTCGGGCAGGAAGTGGTGATATCCCATCCGGAGATTTCATCTACTTGTGCATTGGTCTTCAAGGTCATCTGTGCTCTCGGACTCTTCAAATTGATAGATAAGGATATAGCATCATGCATATATACAGGCATGATGACAGATACAGGTAATTTTTCATATAACTCCAACGATCCGGAATTATACACTATTATTGCCGAACTTTTAAAAACAGGTATTGACAAGGATGCCTTGTATCAGCGTGCTTGTAATGTCCATTCCGAAAGTGCGTTGAGGCTAAATGGGTATGCATTAAGTGAAAAAATGGAAATATTCAATGAATATAATGCGGCCTTGATAACCATTACCAGAAGTGAACTTAACAGGTTTGGATACCGTAAAGGCGATACGGAAGGCCTTGTAAACGTACCGTTGAGCATTCCAGGTATAATATATTCTGCATACCTTCGCGATGAGGACACCTATGTGAAAGTCTCAATGCGTAGCCGTGGCAACTTCCCGGTAAACCGTATCTGTTCCGACCATTTTGGCGGTGGCGGCCATCTGAATGCTGCAGGCGGTGAATTTTACGGAACGATGGATGAGGCGGTAGCTTTATTCAAGAATATGCTTGAAGAGAACCGTAGATTGTATATAGATGCAAAAAAATAAGTAATCAAGAATATAATATTAAATGAATCATATAATATGAAAAAGATATCCAGATATTTTTACGTGCTGCCTATGATGGCATTCGGCTTTGCGTTGCTCCTCTCATCATGCGAGGACGGTAAGTCGTATGCCGATATGCTTACTGACGAAGAGCATGCTGTAAACAGGTTTCTTGCAGATCAGAGGGTGTCTAATGAAATCCCGGCAGATACAGTTTTTGAAGTCGGTCCTGACGCCCCATACTATAGGATTGATGAAGACGGCAACGTATACATGCAAGTGCTGAATGCCGGTACAAAGACCGAAGCCAACATGGCGCATAAAGATCAGTTGATATATTTCCGCAACATGCGGTATAATCTGAGCTACTACACCCCTGCACACTATGATGCAGATGGCTATGTCCCTGGCCAGCTTCCTGCGGGCGAGGGCAATTCTGAAGACGTATCTTACCTGAATTCGTCTTTCCGTTTCGAGAATACGGAACTTGCTGAATCTATACGGTGGGGTCAGGGCCTGCAGATGCCTCTCTACTATCTTCCTATTGATTGCGAAGTCAACTTGGTGATAAAATCACAGTTGGGACGGAACGATGAGATTGCATACGTAGTCCCATATATGTACAATGTCCGGTATTATAAGAGTCAGATTTAGTAATTATTGAGTTGTTTAATTTAATTATAGAATACCTATGTCATTAATAAAATCAATTTCAGGTATCCGTGGTACTATCGGAGGACGTCCTGGCGATGGCCTCAGTCCGCTTGACGTTGTTAAGTTTACAGCAGCATACGCAAAGTTCATCAGTGCCAATACAACCCGCACATCCCGAACAATTGTTGTAGGCCGCGATGCGCGCCTTTCTGGACCTATGGTCGAGAAGCTGGTGGTTGCTACATTGTGTGCCATGGGTTTTGATGTGGTCAATATTGGCCTGGCATCTACTCCGACAACAGAAATCGCTGTGACCTCTGAGGGTGCATGCGGCGGCATAATTCTTACCGCCAGCCATAATCCGGCACAATGGAACGCCTTGAAGCTCCTTAACCAGGATGGTGAGTTCTTGAATGATAGCCAAGGCAAAGAGGTTCTACGTATTGCGGAAACCGACGACTACTCTTTTGCAGAGGTAAATGATCTTGGGCATGAATATGTAAACAATACATACAACCGCCGCCATATCGATTCTGTTTTGGCTCTTCCGCTGGTGGATGTAGAGGCGATACGCAAAGCTGAATTCAGGGTTGCGGTAGATGCTGTAAATTCTGTCGGTGGCACAGTGATTCCACAATTGCTCCGTGCGCTTGGCGTAAAGGAAGTCATTGAACTCAACTGCGAGCCGAATGGCCGTTTTGCACATACACCCGAACCGATACCTGAAAATCTCACCGGCATAGCAGAAGTTATGAAATCTGGCATAGCCGATGTCGGATTTGTTGTCGATCCCGATGTGGACCGTCTGGCGGTTGTAATGGAGAACGGTGAGATGTTTGTTGAGGAATATACCCTTGTCGCTGTTGCCGACTATGTATTGTCACACACTCCTGGTTCGACTGTCTCAAACCTCAGCTCATCACGCGCTTTGCGCGATGTGACCAATAGCCATGGATGCAGCTACTCTGCCGCCGCTGTTGGCGAAGTCAATGTGACTGCGAAAATGAAGGAGACCGGTGCTGTCATAGGCGGAGAAGGCAATGGCGGTGTGATATATCCTGAATTGCATTATGGCCGTGATGCACTTGTTGGTGTAGCGCTCTTCCTTACACTTCTTGCAAAGAGCGGTAAGAAGGTATCCGAACTCAAGGCTACATACCCGGCATATGCAATAGCTAAGACAAAGGTTGAGCTTACTCCGGACATCGATGTTGATGCAATCCTTGCCGCTATGAAGGATAAGTATGCAAATGAAAACATTACTGACATAGATGGCGTTAAGATTGACTTCCCGGACAGCTGGGTACATTTGCGCAAATCAAATACAGAGCCTATTATCCGTATATATTCCGAAGCTGCCACTATGGAGGAAGCCGAGGCATTAGGAGCTTCTATCCGCGAAGTGATCCAGAAAATGGGCTGATAATATAATAATTGTATTATGGTGATTCAGCGTTGGCAGACAGTATTTCTGCTTCTTGCCGTCATAATGATGGCGGTATTCTGTTTCAGTCCGTTTGCGCAGGTGGGCACTGATGGCAGCATGCAGGCCCTTCACACCCACCGTGTGCCGGTATTCCTTGTTGTCAACATCCTTATTGCTGTCCTGCTTTTCCTTTCAATATTTATGTATAGGAATTTACGGAGGCAAATGATGGTTACGCTTGTATCCATGGTGCTTATCGCGGCATCTATGGCCACAGGGGCATTTATCCTTTATGACGGATATGCAAAAGTGGAGCTTTTGGGTACGGATATATTGCTTATAGGCGCATTGTTTATGGCCGTTGCAGCATATTCACGTATGCGCAAGGACAAGAGGACATTGAGCAGTTACGACCGTATCCGCTGATGGTTCAGCAGGTAAGGATTGCTAAGAAAATTTACAGTTTTTCCTTTATGAAGTGCCCTGTGTGACTCGCGGGGCACTTCGCTATTTCTTCCGGAGTTCCTTCTGCCACTATTTTGCCGCCTGCATCGCCCCCCTCAGGGCCTATGTCTATCACATGGTCAGCCGATTTTATCACATCCATATTGTGCTCTATGACAAGGACTGTGTGCCCTTGGGCTATAAGCCTGTCGAAAGCCTTCATTAAGGTATTGATGTCGTGGAAATGCAGTCCGGTTGTAGGCTCATCGAAAATGAACATTGTTGGCTGTTGCTTTTCTTGCGACAGGTAATACGCCAGCTTGACGCGCTGGTTTTCTCCTCCGGAAAGGGTTGATGACGATTGCCCTAGTTTTATATAGCCAAGGCCCACTTCCTGTAGAGGGCGTAGGCGCTTCACTATACGTTGTTCAACCGTACCTGACACTTCTGAAAAGAATCCGATTGCCTCATTGACTGTCATTTCCAGTATGTCATAGATATTCTTTTCGCGGTATCGGATATCGAGTATATCCCGTTTGAATCTTTTCCCGTGGCAGGCTTCGCATGGGATTGTTATGTCTGCCATGAACTGCATCTCTATGTTGATTACTCCTTCCCCTTTACATTCCTCACATCTGCCTCCCTCGGCATTGAATGAAAAGAAGGCTGGGGTGAACCCCATCTGTATGGCCCCTTGTTGGTCGGCGTACAGGCGTCTTATTTCATCATATGCCTTAAGGTATGTCGCAGCATTGGAGCGCGATGACTTTCCTATAGGGTTCTGGTCTACGAATTCCACTCCTTGTATCCGGTTTACATCTCCGTGAAGGCCTTCAAACGAGCCTGGCGCGTCACCCGCCATTTCAAAGTGGCGGAGTAATGCCCGGTAAAGGATGTCCCTAACTAGAGTAGATTTTCCAGAGCCGCTTACCCCGGTTACCACCGTCATGATTCCCAATGGGAATTTAACGTCTATGTTCTTCAGGTTATGCTCACGCGCACCCCTTACTTCAATACAGCTGTTCCATTTGCGACGTTTATTGGGCACAGGTATTGATAGCGATCCTGTCAGATATCCTAATGTATAGCTTCCTGATGCATTATGTAGGTTGGATATTTCACCTTGATATATTATATTTCCACCTAGACGGCCTGCGTCCGGACCGACATCTACGATATAGTCTGCGGCACGGATTATCTCCTCGTCATGTTCCACTACTACAACCGTATTCCCTAGTTCCTGAAGGCGGCGCAATACTGCAATCAGCCTGTCTGTATCACGTGAATGCAGCCCTATGCTAGGTTCGTCAAGAATATACAGCGAACCGACAAGCGCGCTTCCAAGAGATGTCGCCAGATTTATACGTTGGCTTTCCCCTCCCGACAGCGTGTTCGACAGACGGTCTAGCGTCAGATATCCCAGTCCCACGTCATTGAGGAAACTTAGACGGTTGCTTATTTCAGTCAGCAGCCTTGCCGCAATCCTGTTGTCAATCTCATTTAGGTTTTGGGGTAGGGCATTTATCCAATCGTAGAGCTTGCTTACGGGCAATGACACCAGGTCAGATATGGTCATGCCATCGATTTTCACATACATCGCTTCTTTGCGCAACCTTGCCCCATGGCATTCCGGACAAGTCGTCTTGCCTCTGTAGCGTGCAAGCATCACCCTGTATTGTATCTTGTATTGATTTTCTTCGATCATACGGAAAAAACCGTCTATACCTCCCCATGAACTGTTGCCATGCCACAGGAAGTCCTTCTGAGCTTCGGTAAGTTCGCAATATGGGCGGTGGATAGGGAATCCAACATGTGGGGCAAGGTGCATCAGTTCTCGTTTCCATTGGCTCATTTTTTCACCGCGCCAGCACACCACGGCATCATCATACACGGAAAGGGCCTGGTTCGGCACAACCAGACGCTCATCTATGCCTATTGTTCGTCCGAAACCTTCACACCTTGGGCATGCGCCGTAGGGGTTATTGAAATTGAACATTTGTTCATTGACCTCCATAAATGAAATGCCGTCGGCCTCAAACCGCTTGGAGAAGTCATGCCTGTGCACGTTTCCGTCACCGTCCCATACCAGTAACGCCATAGAGTCATGGCCCTCAAAAAATGCCGTTTCCGATGAGTCCGCAAGCCGGTTGAGTTCATCTCCGCTGTGCCTTATGGCCAGGCGGTCTATTAGAAGATCTATGCCGTAAGCCGATGCGGGGATATCTCCGTCTTCTAGCATTTCAGCTATTTCTATAAACTGATTGCCTTTTACTATACGTGTATATCCCTCTTTTTGATATATATCTAGTTGCACATCCAGGCCTCGGCCTTCGGGTATGGATATTGGGGACACAATAGCCGCACGCGAACCCTCGGGATATGATTTTGCCGTCTCAATGATATCCTCGACAGTATGCCGTTTCACTGGCATGCCGCTTACTGGTGAATATGTTTTGCCAATGCGGCCGTAAAGGAGTCTTAAATAATCGTATATTTCAGTAGATGTCCCTACTGTACTGCGCGGATTGCGTGTATTGACCTTCTGTTCTATGGCGATGGCTGGCGGCAGTCCTTTTATGTAGTCACATTCCGGCTTTGCCATCTTGCCAAGGAACTGGCGTGCATACGTCGACAGGCTTTCCACATACCTCCGTTGGCCTTCTGCGTATAGTGTGTCAAATGCCAGGGATGATTTGCCTGATCCTGAAAGTCCGGTTATTACAATGAACTTGCCACGTGGCAATTCAAGGTCTACATTTTTTAGGTTGTTTACCCTTGCCCCCTTTATGGATATATTGTTGCTTGTTTTGTCTGTCATCTTGTTAAGTTTGTTTATTCACGTGCGAGTATTAGTGCGGATATCCGGGCGGCAGTCATTTTCCCGCCATTGGACAGGCCAAGACCTGTGGCCCGTATTTTCCCGTCGCAGGCAATGACGGTCCATTTATATTCCTGGATGTCTATGCTGACGTCTTCACTGTTTCCGTTGAACACCACCTTGATTTCTTTCCAGTCATCATCGTTTGCGTTATTCAATATTGAGTATGAGATCAGGTTGGGTATCCCTGTATTGTCAAATACAATGTTGCGGGCAATTTCTCCGGCGCTTCTCATTCTGAATGCCGGATGGGCCTTGCGTAGGGCTATAAGTTCCCTGTAGTATTCAAATTGTCCGTTATTTATGGTTTTAAGATCCCAGTCTATGGCATTTATCGAGTCCGGTGAACAGTAAGAGTTGCCCACACCTTTCTTGTCTCGGAACACCTCCTCACCAGCGGAAATTAGCGGGACTCCTTGCGATGTAAGCACTATCGTCTGCGCAAGTCTGGCTGCGCGTTTTCTCTCGCTGACTGTGGCATCTTTCATGGAAAATGCAAGTTTGTCGCTCAAAGTATAGTCATCATGACAAGATACGTAGTTTATCACTTCCTGCGGTGATTTGGCATAAGGAAACTTTGAATTGTTGCCCTTTCTGTAGTCCACCTGAGGATGTGCCGTCGCTGCCACTATACCTATTTTTATGGTCTCTTCACATCCACGTTTTCCTGTAACGAACCCACGGTCGGAAATATCACAGTAATGGCCTTTTATGGAATCACGGATATCATCGCTGAATACAGCAATCCTGTCCATACTTGCCACATTTTCCTTTAATGCCCTATTGACGGACGGTAGGGGTGACTCCCCGCAGGTCCAGCCCTCACCATATAGCAATATTCCGGGATTTATCTTGCGTAGTTCGGATGCGACATTATTCATTGTCTCGATGTCATGTATGGCCATAAGGTCGAAACGGAATCCGTCGATATGATATTCCGTAGCCCAGAATTTAACGGAATTAATGATGAGGTTGCGCATCTGCCTGCGCTCGGAAGCCGTCTCGTTTCCACATCCGGATGCATTGCTGTATGTGCCATCTGCATGGTGGCGGTAATAATATCCGGGGGCTGTCAGATACAGGTTGGAATCATCGCTTTTCGATGTATGGCTATAGGCCACGTCCATTATCACCCCGATGCCTGCATTGTGCAGCGACTTTACCATCTCTTTCATTTCCCGGATACGGGTGGCCGGGTTTGACGCATCGGTAGAGTATGAGCCTTCGGGTACATTGAAGTTGGAAGGGTCATATCCCCAATTGTATTGGCTGGACTCTGTATCGGTCTCATCGATACTGTCAAAATCATAGGAAGGTAGGATATGTACGTGGGTTATGCCTAGTTCCAAAAGATGGTCAATGCCTGTCAGTGCGCCATGGTTGTTAAGGGTGCCGTGTTCTGTCAGGGCCAGGAATTTACCTTTATGGACTATTCCGCTGGAGGCGTGAATTGAAAAATCACGGTGATGCATTTCATAGATTATGGCATCTGTTATTGATTCCATAATTGGCCCGTGGTCATCCTCCCATCCTTCAGGGTCTGTTGACTCCATGTCTATTATAGCCGCACGGATTCCGTTGACGCCTGTAGCCTTTGCAAATGAGCCGGGAGTCTCTTCAAGCCAGTTGTCATGATATTTTATCTGGAACGTATAGAACATCCCGCATAGCCTTTCCGGGAGTGAGGCACGCCACACACCATTCGATGATTTTGCAAGGGATACTATCTCTTTTGCCTTGGAATCATGTCCGCTTGGATACAGCACAACCTTTGCTGACTGCGCTTCTGGCGACCACAATGCAAAATGTGTCCCATTGCTGTCTATGCATAGTTCCAGGTCATTTCCATCGTATGTAGGCCAGGAGTCATAGATTTTATTCATTATTTTGAAACAATGGTCAGCAATCGGCACTTCTATAACATCATCTGTTGCTGTGGCAGGTTGATGCCAATGTTTTGTCGCTATCTTATGGCTACCCGTGTTGCGGTATTCCCACATTTCACTATATAATACCCTGCAGTAAGGTCTATTGTCGTAATCCCTGACGGGATGTCAATCTGTTTGACCAATTGTCCTGTTATGGCATATATTGCCACGTGGCATCCGCTTTCTTCCTGGACGGCTATCTCTATGCCGCCGGCTACCACTTTTACCGTAGGCTGTATAGTGGCTGGAGAAAATATAGGCTCATTAGCGAAAGTAGTCGGCATTGATATGGCGCTGGCCGTAAATGCAATGCAGACCGCTATGGCGATTTTGCGCGCCATAACCGAAATACACCTTATATATTTGGCCATTGTCATATGCTTCGTATCTTAAAAATGTATGCTTGTTAGCAATACAAAATTACAAAAAATATTGAATATGTGCAACAGCCTTGTTGTCACTTATATCTTAAACAAGATTAAAATAAAGATTGCCCGTTCTGGATTTTTTTGAACATTTCAGGCGAGACTGATACAGAGCAGTTCCCTGACTCAATTGCCATATTGACCATAGGAGCATTTGTAATCTTGCCGTTCACGGCAATAGCCAGTTGGCGTCCGGTGTTTTCACGTGTTATTGAGGCCCATTTGTCGGCATCAGAGAATTTGAAGGATATCTGAGTGATGCTGTCCCCATAATTCTCTATAAGATTTGCGGTTACGCGTTCAGAGATTACAGGCATACTGTCTGTGGGTATGTTTTGGATATCAGGGCAGAACGATGCACAGTTTACAGTATACACATCAACATCTATTTCAACCTGTACAGTTGTATCGGATCTGTTACCGTTATTCGAGGAGCATCCGTGTAGGATTGCCATGGTCATAATGGCGGCAATTGCAATCTTTTTCATATCATTATATCATTTGGATTTTACAAAGTTAGTATAGGCGTAGGCCTAAAAAGTTCCATTGGCAAAATTTATTTTGCAAAATGTATTTTTGATGGAGATGTAATATTCAGATTCTCAGCCAAATGATAAAAATGTGAATGTTAAAATCCATAAATGGGTAATTAACAGGTTGGTGCGTGTTTTCAGACTGTAACTTTGCAGTGTAAAATAATTTGTCAAACTTAAATTTCACACGTCATGAAAACATTCAATCCAATTTATCATTATGATTACATTAAAGATGGTTCATTAACATCGTATATTGTCAGGATTTGGAAGAAACGGCGGCCAACAAGAGATAAAGGTCTATATGGATTTATTCCCCGGTCAGTCCGTTCCGGATTTTGTGTGGCAGCTTGGCGTATACCAGTTCGTAGCTATGGTCAATCAAGGATCGTACTGTCTGGTCTGACAGGAAACCGTATATGTCAATCTGGTTCCAGTGGCGTTTATTCATATGCCACGCCGGTTTTATCTCTTTATGGCGTTCCCTCAGTTCGGTCGCATATTCAGGATTACATTTTAGCACGAACCAGTCAGTGCGTTCCAGGCCGAGCATGGCGAAGATTTTGCCTCCGACCCTGAATGCGACCGTTGATTCATCAAACGGCATGTCCTCTGTCGCATGTGCCAATGACAGGCAGTATTCCCTTACGTCTTCAATGTTCATTGGTTCGCTTAAAATGATTACAAATCGTTACTTTGGTTGATTGTAGCCGTAAAGTTATAGATAAAATTCTATTTATGTATAATAAATGTCTTTATAATGCACTACCGGCAACCATCTCTGGACGGCTGCCGATAGATAAACGGGATGTCAAATTATTTAGTATGGATCATTTTATTTTGAGTTTGCCGCCCGATGATGTACGTCCCTCATGCTTTCCGCCTAGGGCTGCGCTTATAGAGATTTCAGCATGTGAGCTTGCAATGAAATTAAGGAAATCAAATTTCAATTTTTTAAGGTCAATATCAGATGTTGACGATGAATTGGCGGTTATATTTGTGCTTCGGCCGGATATTTTCACATCAGAAGACGAAGATGCGTTTACAAATGTGGTCACTGCGGTGACGCCTGTGGCTGATATGCTTGCGCCGGATGAAGTGTTTATGTTTATATCGGAGCCATTGAACCCGTCAACATCTATTTCAGAGCCAGACGATGCTGACAGATGCATACGTTTTGCAATGATATTGCTAATTGAAGCTTCTGAGCCGGACGATGTCTGGATAGTGGTCTGGTCTGCATTGATTTTTTTCATTTCCAATTCCGCACCTGAGCTGAATTGGCTGTTGAAAGTGGTGCATATGATATTGCGCGTTTCCACATCACTGCCGGACGAACCAGATATTTCCACAACATTTGCATCGATGTCCAAAGTCTTTATTTCACCTCCGGAGGATGCTGATAGTGATAGGTCTTTGCTTTTGTGTTTCCCGACAATTTTTACTTCTGCTCCTGAGCTTGCAGAGATGCTTTCTACACAAGGAGCGGTTAGCTCTACCGTCACATCTGCGTTGGATATATTTTTAATTGCTGGGGATATTGTGACATATAGGCCTTTCCCTCGGTTCTCTACAACTACATAAGGCATTATGTTGGCGTCTGCGGTAATGGTGGCTTTAGGGGTAGAACCGTTTTGGGGCGTGAATATCACTTCAACTGCACGCGATGCATCCAGTTCAGAAAACTTGTTTAGTTTTACGGTCTTTGTCTGTAGTTTCCCGGCAGCAGTGACAGATGTTGAACAGGATGACTGGACAAGTAGCAAACATGCGGACAGTAATGATAGCAGGGTAGGGATTAATCGTTTCATATTATAAGTATTTTTGTTTGTCGTTTATCAGGTAGACGCGTAATTTCAATTTTTGTGACACTAAAACACAAAAAAAATTACAATTAAAAAATATACTTATAATTGGTCTTCCTTTTTCGTATTACGGCTCACGTAATTTGTAAGGTAGACGGTGAAAAGGGGAAATATTATCATCCCCGATACAGGCAGGACTACCGCCACAATCTTTCCGGCCATCGTCATTGGGTTAATATAGCAGCCTACAGTCGACATGTTCATAGCGGCCCACCATAAGGCATCCCAATAAGTCCCTACTTGCGGGTTTACAGGATGCTCCCTTTGAAAGAATATCAGGCTGCAGAAATATACAACAAGAAGCATTATGGCAAGATATGACATAAAAAGACTTGTCACTGCATTCGATGACACATACCCAATCACTACCCATATGGCAAGCGCGCCGCGTGCAAGTGGTATGAACCTGACGAAGTACAGGGCATCGGCCGACAAGGTGATGTCGCAAGAGGTAATTATATTAAGATACGGGATGGACAGTAGCAGGAATATAAACCTGTGCCATATAAAATGCCATTTCCTTTTTGCAAATATCAGCTCTACGAAAAAGTCTAATATGAAGAATACACATACCCATAACTGGAATGTCATATAGGCATGATTGTCCAGGAAATTCACATTTTCAAACGTGTCTACAGATATGAAAACAATAAGTAGTACAGAAAGTACCAGAACAGTCAGGCGCATTGTCGCCAGCAATAATTTCTTGGCCTCACTCCGGCCATCGGCCTTATTTTGTAATGTTGGTTCGGCAGCATTCATAATGTAAGGTGTTTAATAATAATTGTTAAACAAACGTATGGTCTACATTGTTAGCTCCAATATAAATTCAGACAATATCAATATGGCAATAATACAGATAAAACGTGCATATGATCCGGCTTCCGCTACGGATGGATACCGGGTATACATTGACAGGCTATGGCCACGTGGGCTTTCACACGATACATTTTATTATGATCTTTGGGACAAGGACATTGCACCATCCACATCATTGCGTGAATGGTTTCATGCCGACCGTGATAGCCGATGGGACGAGTTCAAGCGGCGCTATACTGAAGAGCTTTCGGAAAATCCGGCCTTCAATCATCTGGAGTCAATAATAGAAGGTAAGACTATGGTTACACTACTTTATTCCTCACACGATAAAGAGCACAATAATGCAGTTGTGGTTGAAGCGTTGTTGCCCTCAAAAGGGCAGTCATTTCAATGCATATGACAACGCTCCAATTACATATATTAGTCCTGGCAACAAAATGTTAACAGAACAAAAACTTTCCATAATTATTCTATTATAACCATAAAACATTGTTACAAATGGACATGCATGCATTGAACATTTTTTGATGTGTCAATTATTTATCGTAACTTTGATGCGTGATATTATGTTTCGATGATATGACTAATGTTTCGCAAATCATACCAGTGCCTGAACAATTCAGTGACATTGCCCCATATAGCGATCTGGAATTCAACCAGAAACTTTCGCATCTAGTAAAAGAACCGGGATTTGAGCATGCTGTAAAGTATGCCATGCCTTCCGGAATGGATTATCCTGCATATGCGGCCCAATTACTTCAGGTTCATTCGCAGAATGAGTTCCAACAGAAAATCATGTGGCCTTTTCTGGAGATGCTTGCAAAGCGTACCACAATGGGGATTACAATCGGAGGATTAGACAATATCAGGACGGACTGTAACTATACCTTCCTTACAAACCACCGTGACATTGTATTGGACGCATCATTCCTAAATCTGAACTTCCTTCGTAATGGGCTTCAGACAACAGAAATCGCTATTGGCAACAATCTTCTTATATATGATTGGATTACCGATCTTGTAAAGTTGAACAAGAGCTTTATTGTTAAGCGCGATGTAAGGATGATAGAGGCGCTTAAGGCGGCGAAACAGCTTTCAGGATACATCCATTTCGCGGTTACCCAAAAAAAACAGTCTATATGGGTGGCGCAGCGTGAGGGTAGGGCCAAAGACTCCAATGATCTGACACAGGAAAGCCTTGTAAAGATGCTTGCACTTGGTGGCAACGGATCTGTACGTGAGAATTTGCAGGAGATAAATATCACTCCTGTATCAATATCATATGAGCTAGACCCGAACGACTATCTGAAGGCAAGGGAGTTTCTCATGCGTCGCCGTAATCCGGAATTCCGCAAGTCGCAAAGGGATGACCTGTTCGCAATGGAGACTGGGTTGATGCAACAGAAAGGACGAGTCCATTTTGAGGTGTCAACGCCAATTTCAGGGAAACTGGCTGAATTTGGTTCTGAAGACAAGTCAGAAGTCGTTAAATATACATGTGGATTGATCGATACTGCCATCCATTCTGGATACCATATATTCCCATCCAATTATATTTCATATGACGAGGTGAACAATTGCAGTCGCTTCAAGGAAATGTATTCGGAAAAAGACATGTCGGACTTTGATGCATATATAAACGGCCAATTGGATAAAGTTGATGCCGAAATTGCCGATATTACGGCGGAAGAGCGTACATTCATGCGGGTTAAAATGCTGGAAATGTATGCAAACCCTTTGAAAAACAAACTGGTGGCAACACGCAGGCGTTGATATAACAAAATATAATAATGCGCTTTTTTATAGTCCCGGCGCTTATCCTGATATTGGTAGGCGTTGGTATTGATATATACATATATCGACGGCTGCCGCATAGGAGAGTGGACAGAAGAGTATATTCCGGTATATCCTTATTGGTAAATATTCTGGCGGTATTGACATTGTTTGTCCCGTTCAAGTCAATTTCCCCAGTCATTGGGAGGTGTATAATCTGGTTTTACTATGCTTTTATTTCATTATTGGCCTCCAAACTGGTATTCTCTATATTTGATCTTCTAGCGTCACTTCCGTTATTATTTCATAAGAAACGTGTTAGGCAGATATCTGTTTTAGGAGTCCTTGCCGCATTGTCAGTTTTTGTTACTATGTGGTGGGGTACATTCAACAGGTTCAACATTCAAGAAAAACATGTTGAAGTGAAGGTCGAAGGGTTGCCAGATACTTTTGACGGATATCGAATTGTGCAGATATCAGACATGCATGTCGGTTCATATGGGTCAGATACATCATTTATATCTCGGCTTGTTTCACATATTGATTCCATAAGACCTGATGTTGTGTTCTTTACTGGTGATATTGTGAATAACCGTACGATGGAACTCATACCGTTTGTCAATACCCTTTCTGGCCTTAATGCAAAAGATGGAGTCTATTCAATTCTTGGTAACCATGATTACGGTGATTATTTCCAATGGGAAAGTGACGAAGCAAAGGAACAGAACATGGAACTGATGTATGGTCTGCAAGAAAAAATGGGATGGAAATTGTTGCGGAATCAGACAAGCTGGATCAGGCACGGTGTGGATTCAATAGCAGTGATAGGTGTGGAGAATATCGGAGAGCCTCCGTTTTCTACGTATGGAAATCTGGATGTCTCATATACTGGAAACATTGCAGATGACAATGTTAAGATACTTTTAAGCCATAATCCTATGCATTGGGTCAAAGATATAGCAGGTAATGATAAACACAATATATGCCTTACGTTGTCGGGACATACGCATGCCATGCAGATAGAGCTTGTAGGATGGTCTCCTGCAAAATGGAAATATCCTACATGGGGTGGTTTATATACAGATTCTTGTTCACATAATCTATATGTGAATATCGGGACAGGGACGATTGGTGCTCCAATGCGTATAGGGGCGACACCTGAAATTACTGTCATAACATTGAAAAAGGCTATAAAATGATGGATGAAAATATTATATCAGCAGTATCGTCTGCTCTTTCGATTACAAGTGGTGCAGTAAAGGCAACATTGGCCCTTCTGGAAGACGGGGCAACCATACCATTCATAGCGCGATACCGTAAGGAAGCCACCGGATCCCTTGACGAGGTGGCGATAGAGAACATATCCCGTAAGGCGGAAGAATTCAAGGCCTTGTACAAACGGAAAGAATATGTCCTTGAGGTAATTGGTGCAACTGGCGGGCTTACCGATGAATTGAAGCAACGTATCGCTTCTACAATGGAAGCTTCGGACCTTGAAGACATATTTGCCCCATACAAGCCCAAAAGGCGTACCAAGGCTGCGGTTGCGCGGGAAAAAGGGCTGGAATCATTGGCTGCATCAATAATGGCGATGCGCGTTGACAACCCTGAGATGATTGCCAGGAAATACATAAGCAAGGACGTCCCGTCTGTTGCAGATGCAATAGCTGGAGCTTCGGATATAATTGCGGAATGGGTGAGTGACAATGCCGGTGTTCGTGGTAGCCTGCGTCGGCGCTTCCGTAAATATGCAGTGATAGAGTCTTCGATAGTGAAAGGAAAAGAGGAAGAGGCTGGAAACTATAGCAATTATGCCAAATTCTCTAGGAAGTTATCCGATATACCCAGTCATAATTATCTGGCATTGAGACGTGGAGAGCGTGAAGGACTGCTTAAGGTTTCAGTCTCAGTAGATAATGAGAAGGCTATCGATGAAATATGCGCAAGGACCATCCGCCCATATGCCACAGAAGGATGTGCCGATATTGTACGGGCAGCAATAAGGGATGGATACAGGAGGCTTTTGAAACCGGCCATTGAGACGGAGATTTCAGCTGAAGTAAAGGAAATGGCTGATAAGGCTGCAATATCCATGTTTTCCGATAACCTAAGTCAACTGCTATTGGGCGCTCCTCTAGCCGGGAAACGGGTAATGGCTATCGACCCGGGGTTCAGGACTGGCTGTAAGGTAGTGTGCCTAGATGAACAAGGCAATCTGCTGCATAATGATGTCATATACCCAGTCCCGCCTCGTCAGGATATCAAAGGATCTGCTTCAAAAATACATAATTTTATAGAAGTGTATAAAATTGATGCAATTGCGTTAGGTAACGGTACGGCAAGCCGTGAGACGGAACAGTTCTTGCAGTCATTGCGTTTTCGCCGCAACGTGGATGTTTTCATTGTCAATGAAAGCGGAGCATCAATATATTCGGCATCGCCACTGGCCAGGAGTGAATTTCCAGACAAAGATGTCACAGTACGCGGGGCTGTGTCGATTGGCCGGAGACTGATAGACCCTCTTGCTGAATTAGTGAAGATTGTCCCCCAGTCGATAGGGGTCGGGCAATACCAACACGATGTTGACCAAGGAGAATTGAAAGCATCTCTTGATTTTACGGTGATGTCATGTGTTAATATGGTGGGGGTGAACCTGAATACTGCATCTCCGCAATTGTTGTCATATGTCTCTGGACTTGGCCCGGCAATGGCTGCGAAGATAGTTGGGTATAGGTCAGAAAACGGTAATTTTGATTCCCGCGAAAGCCTGAAGCGTGTACCACGTCTTGGGGCTAAGACATATGAACAGTGTGCCGGATTCCTTCGTATTCCGGAATCGTCAAATCCTTTGGACAATACCGCCGTACATCCTGAAAACTATTCAGTGGTTCAGGAAATGGCACGGGATTTGGGTATTAGCGTTGCAGAATTATGTGGGAATAAATCACTGCTTAGCAAAATAGATATTGAACAGTATGTAAAAGACGGCCGTGGATTGCCTACGCTCAAGGATATAATCACTGAACTTGAGAAACCAGGACGTGACCCAAGGACATCTGCTGCTGTATTTGAGTTTGATAGCAGAGTAAAGGAAATAGGGGATCTGTCTATAGGTATGATGCTACCCGGAATAGTTAATAATATTACGGCATTTGGAGCGTTTGTTGATATAGGCATAAAGGAATCGGGACTGATACATATATCACAACTTTGTGACCGGTTTATTGCATCACCGCTTGATGCTGTAAAATTAAATCAGCACGTAACAGTGAAGGTTATAGATGTCGATATGGATAGGCGGCGCATATCATTGTCCATGAAAGGAGTACCACAATGAAGATAGTGGCCTGCCTTGGAACGAACTGTACCGGTGAAAAAGAATTCACTGCGGCTGTAGATGATGTGTGCCGCAGGCTTTCCGGAGAATCAGGATATATATGTTCCTGTATTTATCCTAGCGCTGATGCTGATTTCCCGGTCGGAGCAGACGCCCGATATTATCTGAACGCCGTGTTTGAATTTGAAACAGATATGGATATTGCCGGATTGCATGGCTTGTGCAAGAGCATTGAGCTGGAGTACGGAAGGGACATGACATCCAGACTCCATAACCGTGTGCCGCTTGACATAGACATTGTGATAGCTGACGGAGAAATATTGAGACCGCGTGACTATGCACAGGAATATTTTCAGTCAGGATATACGGAAATCATTTCCGGAAGTGGGTCATGACCCTTGACGGGGGACGCTTGTTCCGTAACTCGTCTGCCATGAAGTCCATGTACGGTTTGGCGTGATGAAAGAACCGCCGGTATCCCTGGCACAGGTAGTTAAGCCCTTGTTCTCCATCAGCTGAGACAGCGAACCTATTTTTGGGGCATTCGCCGTTGCATGCAAACAAAAATTGGCATTCAGTACATTGGCGTGGCAGTTTATCGCGTTTATCTTCACCGAACTTTAGCTGCCTGTCACTCCCCATCATGGAGATTAGGTTGTCTGATAAAATGTTACCCAATCTGTATTCCGGAAATACGAAATGGTCACAAGAGTATACATCTCCGTTCCATTCCATTACAGCTGCGTGTCCACAGGTCTTGGCCATTGAACATACCCCTGGCATAACACCTATCCAATTTGCCAAGGTAGCGTCAAAAATTTGTATAAAAACCTTACCGACATCTTCTTTCACCCACATATCAAACACACGGCACAAAAAATCTCCCCATTGCTCAGGTGACACCGTCATTTCTGACACATTTCCGCCCTTTTTGTTGACAGGCATAAGCCGTCCGTCTGAAATACGTTCCACAATAGGGGTGAATTGTATATATCTGCATCCGATATTTTTAAAGAAATTGTAGAATTCTTCCGGATAATCAGCATTGTAGTCGTTAATTACAGCCATTGCGTTCCAGTCTACTTTATATTTGTCCAAAAGCCTGACAGCACGCATCGTCTTTAAAAATGTGGGTTTCCCTAAAGAGTCTCTACGATATTCGTCGTGAAATTCTTCCGGCCCGTCAATTGATAAACCTACAAGCCAGTTATTGTCATGTAGGAATTTGCACCATTCATCTGTAAGGAGTGTTCCGTTCGTCTGAAGGCAATTTTCGATAGCCATTCCTTGCCCGTACTTTGCTTGTAAGGCAATCGCCTTACGGTAAAATTCGATTGGACGTATTGTCGCCTCTCCTCCATGCCACACAAACTGGATATTTGGGGAAGTCTGTGCCTCTATATATTTTTTTATATATGTTTCCAGTATTGTATCTGACATCATCAGCTTATTATCGTCAGGATACAATCCTTTTTTTTCAAGGTAATAGCAGTAGCTACATGCCAAATTGCATGTAGGGCCTGCAGGCTTTGCCATTACATAAACAGGGCGTCCGAAAGGGTTTGACACTTCCGGACGCACATTAGGTTTATTTTCCATTTGGACTGTCAAGCAGTTGATCAATATTGTAACTGTTGAACCACAGCTGAAATCCTACACCGTTATCACTTTGGGCTTCTTCTTCAAGGAAACATCCGACAGACCCGTCATCAAGTATGGTAAGGGCGGAGTAGGCTGAGGGTGCTTCGCATATGGTTTTACTTACCGGCCATGTACGTCCGTCATCGAAACTTGCAAAAATAGTCACATTCCTACGGTCCATGGGATGTGAACATATGCTGTGCAACAATATATGCTTGCCGTTTCTTTTCCATGACAGCAAGTCCCCGTTGCAAGCTGGCTCTATAAGTTGTAGATGCTCTTCGGCGGGACTCCATGTATGGCCTCTGTCAGATGAATAAGAGAACAGGCGTCCGCCTTTTTTCCTATTGCGTATGCTCATCAATATTCTGCCGTCACTCAATTCCACAACTTTGGATTCATCGCCATCTGCCTCGGCGCATATACCGGATGAAGACCATTTATATCCGCCGTCATCACTGTAGCATGCGTATACTTTAAGGGGACACCATTGCCCAGCTGTAGGATTGTCTCGAACCACAAGGACAAACATAAGACGTCCATCTGATGTCTGCAGAGCCCGGCCTGATGTGGCAAAGCCGGTAACACCCTTTATTGGTGCATCGTTTTCAGGAATACTGGTCAATATATCATCTGTTATGTCAAGTGGTGCGCTCCATGTATTTCCTTTGTCGGAACTGCGCATCACTACAATCCTTGCAGATTTTCCTGGGGTTGCTGTCCAAAGGCCCTCTCCATGTGTAGCTATGCATAATATATCACCACTGTTACGCTCCACAACCAATGCGGGGTCTCCATAACCGCCATTGCTGTCATGCTCTGCAACTGTAATCACAGGAGACCATGTGGCCCCACGGTCGGAAGAAGTGCGGCATACGACATCAATCCTTCCAGGAAGGTCGGAATTGTTATCAATACGTTTGTCGGCGACTGCAACAAGCGTGCCGTCTGAAAGTGTGACTATCGCAGGTATACGGTAAAACTTTGATCCGTTATCGCCAAAATTAAATAGCAGCGAACGGTTTATATGTGACGAATCGGCTGTCTCTGCATGTGCCATCTCACAGGACATCAAAAGGCCAAACAATATGGCAGCCCCAATTATTCTTTTTACAGGTTTTATCATTTTCAAGGTATAAAATATGTGATAACGTTGAATATTAATAATGTACAAATATATAACTATTTTACGGATTTTTAATTGGACTCCCAACAAAAATATGATTAACCGATGAATTTTAATCCAATGAAGTATGTCCGAGGTTGCGTAGGTCCATAAAAGTATCCGCTATCGCGGTATGCACCTCTGTCAAGGTCTTTTTGGAATGCATTCCCTATATTCTGTATCCCACAACATATCTGTGCCTTAAGTTTGCCTGATATGTGCAGGTCATAGCATAATTTTATGCCGATTTCCATGAAATGGCCTGTACGTTTAAGTTCATCACCGGCAATGTAATGGTATGGATAGCCGTCTGGTATCTCATTATGGTCAGGTGCATAATGCGGGACAGACATAGGCCCGGTATATACACCTGATACTGACCAGTTGAAATCATTCCACAACTGGCCGCCCAATGTAAAATAGCCATAGTAATCAGGTGAGCGTGGCATTACGCGCGTAGGCTGGGCTTCAGGATTCTCGCTCCATGATTCCGGTCGATTGTAGCGGCTACGCTGCCCGGTGAAGCCAAGCTGAAGATTCAACATGTTTCCGTAATTTAATTTTACATCAATATTGGCGCCATAGACTTTTGCGCCAGACCCGTTGCGTCTGATTTTTATGGTATTACCTTGATTGTCACTCCCTATGGCATCAAGCACGAATACGTTATTTAGTTCCGTATAGAAACCTTCAACGAGTACGTCAATTCCGAAAATGCCGGAGTGGTAGTCCCAGTCGATTGACCCGCTGAAACTGTTGGATTTTTCTGGCTTCAACCCTTCTGCCAGTTTTATCAGTACACCTTCTCCTCCTACTGCGGTGACATGAAGGTCTTCATCATATGCCTGTGGCGCGCGGAATCCAGTCGAATATGTAAGGCGTGCCTGCAATGCATCCATCGGCCGGTAGAGTATGTTGGCCCGTGGTGACACTATAGGATTATCAATTAGGTTATGGTTGTCAACCCTTATTCCGGCAAGGATTGTGAGCCATTTCCATTTCCATTCATTTTGAACAAAAGCTCCAAATATATCGACATCCTGCTTCATGTCACGGTTATATCCTGTCATGACATCATGAAGCGAATTACTTTGATATTCAATTCCGGCCATGAATGTAGCGGGCGAAAAGATTACTTTATTGAAATCGGCGGATACTGTGCCTCCTGCAACCCATGTCATATCGTCAGTCTTTCCATATGCATCAGGGTTCTGTTGCGCACCATAATAGCTGTTACGGTCTATGTGTTGGGCTGATGCATATAGATTCATGCGCCATGAATATTCACGCCATGATTGTGTGTAGTTTATTCCACCGCTATTGATATCGTGCCGTGTCTGTTCCGTTATATCGGTCTGGAATGGCTCCAGATCAAATTTGTTTCCGCCCCGACGGAATTCTGTAGTATTGTGGTATTCGATAGATATACGTCTGGTATCGCTTAGACGGTAATATCCGTTAATTCCGAATGTATTTAATTTTAGTTTGCCGATTTCCGAAAATCCGTCCCCATTGGCATCGTAAGGGCTTCTATGCCTGTATGATTCATACAGAGCTAAGCCGTACTTACCGTCTTTACCAATCATTGATGCGTTTGCATTTGCAGCCTGTTCCCATGATTTTCCGTTCATGCATGAAATTGTTGTTCCGACCTCAAAATGGTCTGTAATAGGGTCTCTAGTTATCACATTTATAGTGCCACCTACCGCATTTGCCCCGAATAGGGCAGAACCGCCGCCCCGCACCACTTCAATTCTTTCTATCATGTTGACTGGCATCTGCTCAAGTGCATACACTCCTGATAGGGAACTGACCACAGGGCGGCTATTTATCAGAATCTGGGAATATGGCCCTTCCAGTCCGTTTATGCGTACTTGTGGAAAACCACAGTTTTGGCAGTTGTTTTCTACTCTCAATCCTGACTGATAGTTCAGGGTCTGTGCTAGATCTGTGGAATTGACCGATTCAAATAATTTATGGTTCAATATATTAACCACAACTGGCGCCTGGCTGCGTTTCACTGCGTTACGGTTTGCTGTTACTACAACCTCATCCAGTAAAGTGGGATTCTCATCCATTACAATGTCCACAATTGATGTGGTTTTGTCTGTCAATTTGACCTTTTTGTGCACTGGAAGATAGCCTACCAAGCTGGCGGAGATAGAGTAGCTTCCCGGATTAGGTAAAGACAATGCATATTTTCCGTCCGTGTCAGTTACTGCTGCTGCAGATGTGCCATCTAATGAGACGATGGCGCCAATCAGCGGTTCTGAGTTGTTTTTATCTATTATAGTGCCTGTTAATTTGATATGTGCATATGCAAATACACTGCACGCCGCAGCGAACAGTATGGATATGAAAATTCTTTTCATCCTGTTGTTGGTGAGAGAGGGATTGAATGTAACTGAATGTAATTATAAAGGATTATGGGGCTGGCATTACTATGCCACTAATGCTGGCGGTGCCCGTAATCCTATGGTACAATCAATCCTTACATGTGCGTTTCCTTCATGTGCACATTCTATTGTGATAGAGTAATCTCTGTCAGGGTCACCCAGATTCAAACAGCCCTCTGGAGTGTCAGAGAGCAGGTGTGTAATCTGTGCAAATGACACCAGTTCGACAGTGGTATGTGCATGCGCTTTATCGGAAAAAGGATGGGAATGCACAATTATGTGTCCCTCTACCCAGTGTGTATGGGCACAAAAGGTAACCCCTGCCTGCATGACAAGGAAAAGGCTTAACACAAATGTGGCAAATATGCGTAATTTTCTATCTCCCATTCTCAGGGAGCAAAATTACGCATTTTTTTTATTCTGCAAAAATATGTTACTTTCTACTTATAAGGAAACATCTGACTTTCCCTACAGGCAATTTCCCTTCCAATTTTACTGGAATGCGTTGCGGGGCGGCTGTGATCCATGCTTCCATATCATCAGATGTCTTTTTTTTGCCGTCAGATGTAAATATGAAACTTATATGATAGCAATCGTATTTGCAGTTGTCATATTTTATTGTCTCCCGGCCAAGATATTTAAGGGTCAGCAATTCTTTTCTTTTGCCTGAAAATATATTTATAGTGGATACTTGCCCTTCTTTCATTGTCTCATATGGCAGGGTGCGCATATAATAATATGAGCTTAACATGTCGACAGTAGTCCCGATAGCCTCGACATCCATCTGCTCGTCTATCTTTAGCTTCCCTTTTTTTATGACTTTCCGGAAGCATTGTCCATGCGTTACATCACCATTTTTTGTAAACTTTACAACGTCGTGCTTACTTTCATTGCCTTCATTCGCTATTTTTTCATATATTTCAGGCATGAGGGTAGCCTTTGACATTATTGTGGTCAATGTATCTCTGACTTTGTAGAAATGATCTGCCCAGGGGTCAGATGCAGCCGTAAGGATACTGTAATATTTATCGCCTTCGCTTTTCAGTGTAATGTCAACCAAACCAGCTTGCTTGTTTATAAGGCCCCATTTGAACATAACCTTATAGCGCACAGTTTCATCATCAAATGTGCGCGCTGCAGCTCCTATGCCGATAACCGACAAAAGTACCGCAAATGTCAATATACGGAATTTAAATATCTTCATATTAACATTTAGACGTTTTAGCGGTATAAAAGTTTAAATCGTCCGTAATAACGGGCGTTAGGACTCAGTCTACCGGGACTTTTACACAAAGCTTCCGGTGATTCCCAATGCCGATATTGGGAGCATGGGCATCTTCAGGGTAGAATATTGCGATCTGTCCGACCCTTATGTCAAGCATTGAGTGGGCTGCATCTCCATAAAGTTCAAAATCAGCATCTGGATCGTATGGCTTCAGCTGATTGCGCAGAGCCTTTACCGGAGCCCATCCCATTGTCTCTTCGCCTTTAAGCGGCACATGGATGTCAATGAACTTCCTGTGTGCTTCCAGACAGCTTTTTTCGCGTGGGAGCATAGCGACTTCCTGCATATTTACAGTAATACCACTGTCACCATCAAGCTTAATAGAGCCTACTTTGAATTCATCATCTTTGTGTTTCTCTATCCACATCAGTGCCTGCGCTAACAGTGGACTTATAGAGTAATATCGCGCTGCATCGCGCAAATCGCATACTATCATTTTGCAATATTATTTATAGTTTAATTTATAGGAGTATCCAGTATGTCTTTAGGGCAGGATGATTCTTCAAACAATGGAAGCATGCCTCGTGACATCTGGTCGATACGTTTGTTCCGCCAACATTTACGGCAAACCGCAACATACCTGTCATTGCCGCCGATCTCGACTTGTGCGCCTTCTTCCACAAAGTCGCCATTCGCATCTATACGTGCATTGATTATAGTCTTATTCCCACAATTGCAAGTGGACTTGATTTCATCTATAGTATCTGCAATTTCAAACAGTCGACGTGAGCCTTCGAATAAATGTGACTGGAAATCTGTACGAAGCCCGTAACAGATTACATTGCAACCGAACTCATCAACAATCCTTGAAAGCTGGTCGATCTGATGTTCGCTTAAAAATTGCGCCTCATCAACAAGAAACCATTGTATGATTTCCCCCCGTTCCTTGAAAAGGGTACACGCCATATCATAAATGTCACTTTCCGTATATATCCACTGGCACTCACGCTCAATGCCTATGCGTGAACGTATTACGTTTCTATTGTCACGGGTATCTATCACGGGCTTCATGCATATGTAGCTCATATGCCTCTCTTCAAAATTATATGCAGTAGTGAGCAGCATAGCGGTCTTTGCAGAACCCATGGTGCCATAGCGAAAATATAGTTTGCCTTTACGGAACATTGTTTTTCTGGGCAGGGGAGATTTTTAAGAATCTATTTCGTATCTGTTATTATTGCAAAGATACGAACAATATTTCATATTAAAAATAAAAATTCAAAATAGGATACAACCGGAAAGTATGGCCTTATTTAGAATGTTTACAAATAAAAAGCGCCAAATCCTTGTTGGAATCATGGATTTTTGTGAAATTTGTGCTGTAATTGAAAACAGGTTTACACCTCAATAAAACGTAATAAATGAGACTTTCAGACCTTAAGACCGGTGAGACTGGAGTTATTGTTAAAATCCTTGGGCATGGTGCATTCAGGAAGCGCATGATGGAGATGGGGTTCGTGAAAGGTAGGCCATTGAAGGTGCTTCTGCATGCGCCTTTGAGAGATCCTATCAAGTACCTCGTAATGGGATATGAAGTGTCATTACGTATATCCGAATCCCATATGATTGAGGTTGTCAAGGTCGAGGAAGGAGCTGATACAGATGTGTCTATGGCCGTAAATGGTGATATACACAGCCGTACCGAAGAATCGGATGAATTTCTGAGTGACTATACAGGCAAGAGCCGTACAATCAATGTTGCACTTTTAGGCAATCCAAACAGTGGAAAGACGTCGTTGTTCAATATTGCTTCTGGGTCCAGGGAACACGTAGGTAATTATAGTGGAGTGACAGTCGATGCCAAATCCGGACATATGGAATACAATGGCTACCGGTTCAACATAGTTGATCTACCGGGGACATATTCATTGTCGTCATACTCACCTGAGGAGCTATATGTGCGCAAGTACCTTAAAGATGAGACTCCGGATGTGATAGTCAATGTGGCCGTGGCATCCAATCTTGAAAGGAATCTGTATCTTACGACACAACTTATAGACATGGACCGCAGCATGGTCATTGCCCTTAACATGTATGATGAGTTGAGGCGCAGCGGTGCAGAGCTTGATGTTGACATGCTAGGACAGATGATAGGAGTGCCTATGGTCCCTGTTGTATCAAAGACCGGTGAAGGGTTAAAACAGCTGTTCGACTCGGTAATATCTGTATATGAGGGGCGCAATAAGGCTGTACGTCATATACATGTGAATTTGGGGAAAGATGTGGAGCGGGCGATTGACGGAATCAAAGGTATTCTGAAATCTGACGCATATATAGGCAGGCATTTTTCGCCGCGCTACATTGCCATAAAGCTTCTTGAGCGGGACAGCGAAATTGAAGATTCGATAATGACAACCCCCAACGGAAATGAAATATTGGCGACGCGTGACAGGGTGTTGGCAAAGTTTGAAGAGAATACTGGTGAGGATATATGCTCGCAGATAGCAAACGAAAAATATGGGTTCATTGCAGGAGCATTGGCAGAAACGATGCATGAAGGAGAAAAGAGGATAAGTGATACCACCAGGATACTTGACGCATTCATTACTAATAAACTTTTCGGATTTCCACTGTTTTTCTCAGTGATGTTCGCAATATTCTGGGCCACTTTTGCAATAGGCAAATATCCGATGGAATGGATTGAAAATGGCGTGTCATGGCTGTCATCAGTAGTGGACACTACAATGTCTGAAGGACCATTGAAGGACTTGATTGTGGAAGGCATTATAGGTGGAGTAGGGGGCGTGATAGTATTCTTGCCCAATATATTGATATTGTATTTTTGTATATCGTTCATGGAAGACTCCGGCTACATGTCCAGGGCCGCTTTCATTATGGATAAAATCATGCACAGGATAGGGCTACATGGTAAGTCCTTTATCCCGTTGGTGATGGGGTTTGGGTGCAATGTGCCTGCTATTATGGCATCCAGGGCCATCGAGAGCCGGTCAAGCAGAATAATAACAATCCTCATAAACCCATTTATGTCCTGTTCGGCACGTCTGCCGGTATATGTGCTTATGGCTGGTACTTTTTTCCCTGCGCATGAGGCCGTAGTGTTTATGGGGCTGTATGTGTTGGGGATAATAGTTGCGGTGGTGACGGCGAGGTTGATGCGCAGGTTCTATTTCAAAAAAGACGAGACCCCATTTGTCATGGAGTTGCCGCCATACCGTGTGCCTACATTAAAAGCTTTGGTACGCCATATGTGGGGTAAGGGAGAACAGTATCTTAGGAAGATGGGTGGCATCATATTATTTGCAAGCATAATTGTATGGGTCCTGAATTATTTCCCCCTACATTCACAAAACAATGATACAACCAATTATGACGAAGGGCGTATCGATGTGGAACATGATTCATATCTGGAGATGGCAGGTAAAGCCATTACCCCGATAATGGAACCACTGGGATTCCATTGGAGGGCTTCGGTAGCAGCTCTCGCCGGTGTGCCGGCAAAAGAGATAGTCGTTTCCACTCTTGGTGTGCTATATTCCAACGACGAGACAGTTTCGGAGGCTAAGTTGGGACATCGGCTAACCTCGGTATCTCCATATACAGGAAACCCTGATTTCACACCGGCTGCAGCGTTGGCATTTATGGTGTTCATATTATTGTATTGCCCATGTATGGCTACAGTCACAGCTATTGTACGTGAATGCGGTTCGTGGAAATATGGCGTATTTACAGTTGTCTATAATACAGTCATGGCTTGGATTGTGGCGTTTGCTGTATACCGCATAGCGCTGCTGTTCTGAATGCTTATTTTTTGTTAAATATGATATACGTCAAAAGTACATTTCCTGACGCGTTTGTTTACCATATCAAACAATACCAATTGCTATGAGTTTAAAGAATTTAATTTCAGCGTTTGCGGCCACAGTTATGTTGATATCATCAGCCAGTATGTCAGCACAGTCGCATTATGGTTCAAATCCGGGTTTGCTTATTTCCGGGTCATGTGATGTATCTACCCTCCCACAGGCTGCCAAAAAGTTCCTTGAAAAAAATTTCCATGACGTCAATGTCAAGGAGTGCGAGCACGAGTATCTTGATGCGATATATAAGGTCAAACTTGTCAATGGCGTAGAATTGGAATTTGCCAATGACGGTAGTGTCGTGGAGATAGAAGCTGCAAAACGCCAGACCCTTCAGGAAAATATCGTAAAGGATGTTGTTCCTGGTAAAATATACAAGCATCTGAAAGAAAAGGGGCTTGCAGATGATGTCGAGTCTATCGAATACGAAAAGGGCAAAGTAATAGAGGTGGACGTTGCTATCAAAGGACCTGACACCTTCATGTATGACCTAGACGGCAATTTCCTTATTATAAAGGACTGATATTTGCTGATGGGAATCGCAATCCAGATGCGGCCTCATATGCCCATTTTGCGATTCCAAGTTCCAATGGAGAACTTGAACGGACTGAGAAAGTCCCATCATCCCCGATATAGAACCTTAACGGATGTCTGTTGTATGCAGAAGGCGCAGACGCTACTGCCTCTATTCCAATAAGGATATTATCTGGTATCATCCCAATATGAGTGCCATCGGCCAAAAGGTCGGCGGCACTCTTTTTGTGGCGGTGCATCAACCGGAATCCGATTCGGTTTATTATGCGTGATTTAGACGATGCGTATCCTATGGCCATTACATATGCTATTTCCAGCCCATGTGAATCCGGTTCAGGACTTATATGGGACGGATCGTATGAGCCAGTGGTAATGCATGTGCCTATTCCAAGCCTCAGGGCTTCCATTGTCAGGGACATCGATATATATCCGGCCTCAATCAGGTCATCATCACATCCTGACGTATAGCATATGGCATAATTGCGTACATTTTTGAACATCCCATAGCTGCGGCGGAACACATTGAACATGTTCCCGGATTCATCGTCCCACACAAACTTGAACACAATGGAATCACGGCATCCCATGGCCTTCTCCATAAGCCTTTCCCGTATGCCGCATGGTATCGGGTCTTTTGTGAATTCCCTTATACTACGGCGCAATTTCAATTCATCATGGATTGTTGGAGACATTGCAGTCATCAATTTGGTCAAGTAGCTGTCGTATTTGCCGCATAAGTTTCCTGTTTGTGTATTCCAGGCGCAGGCCTATAGCCAGACCGGCCAATCCGCCTATTATGCCGCTGATAAGTGCTCCTGGATAACCGTACTTATAGATATCCATCATTAACATGAATATCACGGGGGCAGCCATGATATACGACCACATGCGCATGCGTTTGCGGTATAATTCCAGTGTGGCGGCCTCCTTTATTGCAGCCGCAATAGGCATTGAAAGATAGTCGCGGGTGCTTAACCGCCATAGAAGATAGCCGTGGGCAGCCCCGATGATTATAAAGTATGACACATAGCATACGATTGTCGCCGTTGTCAATGCAATTTCATTTTTCATATAGATTATAAATATAGGCGCCAGGCAACATACAAGAAGCATGTTTCGTATGCGCGCTATAAGCCTGCGGTTGATCGATGTCACCTTATTTGTCTGTATGTCATGCCTCAAACGCATATTTTCAACCTGAAGATCCTCAACTTTTATATTGAGTGATTTCCATTGTTCACGTAAATTATCAAGATCCATGGTCGTATTTTAGTCGTGTCTTTATGGTCATTTATAAGTCAGCTGTTACCCATCTCAATAAGATGGTTTTTGATGCGGTATAGCCTTGATGCGATATTTGCCTTCGACAGGCCGGTGATAGATGCGATCTCATCATACGGCTTTTCATCGAGCCATAGCATTATTATCGCCTTGTCTAGCGGGTTTAGTTTCGATATCAGGCGGTACATGTTCTTAAGGTCGGCAGTGCGTGTGGAATCATCCGCGGCAATTTCCGGAATGGCGTCTAGCTGAAGTCCGCCATTGTGCCTGCGGGTAGAACGGTGGTACGATACGCATGTATTGAACGCCAGCCTATATATCCAAGTCGACATCTTGCATTCTCCTCTCCACTTGTCAAGTCCTTGCCAAAGATTTATCATCACCTCCTGATATAGGTCATCGAATGTTGCGGTTTCATTGGCGTACATATAGCACACTTTTATAATCAGTTGGCGGTGCGATGCCAACATTTCCATAAAACGCTCGTCTTTGGATACTGGTGATGTGCGTGCCGAGGCCATTGGTCTACTTTCCGATCATTTTTAGAAATGTATCCTCATCTATTATCGGGATGTTCAGGTTGGCCGCCTTCTCTAGTTTGGCTGGCCCCATATTTTCACCCGCAAGTACGTAGTCAGTCTTCTTTGATATGGAGCTTACGTTACGCCCTCCGTATTGTTCGATCATACTTTTGTATTCGTCGCGTGAATGGTGCGTAAATGTGCCGCTTATCACTATGGCTTTTCCGCCTAGTACATCAGAATGCTCATATGCCGCCGTATCTTCCGGCATGGACATTTGCAGTCCTGCATCCTTTAGCCGACGCACTATTTCCCTGTTGACTGGAGATGAGAAATATTCGGTTATGGACTCCGCTATTTTTATGCCTACATCCTCAATGGCGCAAAGTTGCTCGATTGTCATTCCCATAAGGGTGTCTATGTCCCGTGCAGCCCTGGCCACTTTTTTTGCGGTGGTATCTCCTACAAACGGGATTGACAGCGCAAACACCACCCGTTCAAATGGCACTTGGCGTGATGCCTCGAGTCCCTCGAGTACGCGCTCTGCACTGCGGTTTCCGAACCCATCAAGCGTCAGCAGCGACTGGGCATCAAGGCTGTAAAGGTCTGCAATGTCCTTGATAAGGCCGTTGTCATATAGCGCTTGTGCAGTCTCTTCGCCGATGCCGTCTATATTCATCATGCGCCGGCCGACAAAATGCTCTATGCGGCCGACAATCTGCGGCGGACAGGCATAGCGGTTGGGGCATACCCATGCCGCCTCGCCTTCTATTCGGCAAAGGGGGCTGCCGCATGCCGGGCAATGGCTTACAAATTTTACCTTTTTCGCATCCGTCTGCCGGGAAGAGATGTCGACATCAACAATCTTTGGGATTATTTCCCCACCTTTTTCAACATACAGCATGTCATGGTCGTGAATGTCGAGCTGCCGTATTATGTCTTCGTTATGCAGTGATGCACGTTTGACCACTGTGCCCGACAGCTTTACCGGTTCAAGGTTGGCGACAGGCGTGATTATGCCCATACGCCCGACTTCAAAAGATACAAACTGCAATCTGGTCAAAGCACGTTCGGCAGCAAATTTATATGCTACAGCCCACCGTGGAGACTTCGCTGTGAACCCCAGATTCAGCTGTTGCCGTAGCGAATCCACCTTGAACACCAGCCCGTCAGTGGCTACGGGCAGATCCTTTCTTGCCTTGTCCCAATATTTGATATATTTTTCTACCTCCTCTACAGTGTTTAGGCGTTTCATGGCGTCAGACACCTTGAAGCCCCATTTCCTGGCCTCAGCCATATTGTCGTAATGGCATGACGCTGGCAGGTCCTCCCCAAGCATATAATAGAAATAGGCATCAAGGCCACGCCTCGATACTTCTGATGGGTCGAGGGTCTTAAGCGTGCCCGCCGCCGCATTACGCGGATTGGCGAAAAGCGGCTCTTCATTGAAAGCCCTACGCTCGTTCAATTCGTCAAATTCTTTCCACGGAAGGACGATTTCCCCGCGTATCTCAAACTTTTCCGGCCATCCTTCACCCTGTAGCGTAAGAGGTATGGAACGTATTGCTTTTATATTGTTGGTCACAACATCGCCTTTTTCGCCATCTCCACGGGTGACAGCCCTCACCAGACGCCCGTGTTCATAAATAAGCGAAATGCTTGTGCCGTCAAATTTCATTTCCCCTACAATAGAGAACTGTTGTCCTCCAAGGCTGTTTGATGTGCGGTTGACCCATTCATCAATCTCATCTATGGAATAAGTGTTTCCCAAAGAAAGCATAGGATAAATATGCCTGGCCTGTTCAAACCCTTTTGACAGGTCGCTACCTACACGGTGCGTTGGCGACAGCGGGTCATCCAGTTCGGGATATGCGGTTTCGAGCTCCTGCAGCTCACGCATAAGCCTGTCGAATTCGATATCGGAGATTTCAGGCGAATTCTCGACATAATATCTGTAGTTATGGTAGTTTAATGCTTGGCGTAGTTCATTAACGCGCTGGATGGCATCGCTCATTGATATATATGATGTGATATTATTTTATACAAAATTACAACAAAACTGACACAGATGCAAACATAAAATAAAAGACGTGCGCTACAGCAATGCAATCCTGCCCATGTTAATAAATAAATTTGCTAAAATGAAAACTTTTTGAGAATTTTGCAGTCTAAAGTTATCCAAAACAGACAACGATTAAATACCTGTGGAAAATAAACATTATAGTTACGATGAAGCTTATGATGCCACGTTGAAATATTTCAATGGGGATGAGCTGGCAGCCCGTGTATGGGTAAGTAAATATGCATTGAAGGATTCGTTCGGCAACCTTTATGAACTCACTCCAGACGACATGCATCATCGCTTGGCCTCGGAAATTTCACGCATAGAGGCTAAATATCCGAATCCGATGTCTCATGAAGAGATTTTCGGACTCATGCGTGATTTCAGATATATAGTGCCACAGGGAAGCCCAATGACCGGGATAGGCAACAATTACCAGGTCGGTTCTCTAAGCAATTGCTTTGTCATAGGGCTTGACGGGCATCCCGATTCGTATGGCGGTATCATACGGATTGATGAGGAACAGGTGCAGTTGATGAAGCGTCGGGGTGGGGTAGGCCATGACCTGTCGCACATCCGTCCTAAGGGTACTCCTGTAAAAAATTCCGCCTTGACTTCGACTGGTCTGGTGCCATTCATGGAACGTTACTCAAATTCCACAAGGGAGGTCGCTCAGGATGGCCGCCGAGGAGCACTTATGATGACAGTCTCGATAAAACATCCTGACTCGGAGGCTTTTATCGACGCAAAGATGACCGAAGGCAAGGTGACAGGCGCTAATGTGTCTGTACGTATCGACGATGATTTCATGAAGGCGGTCACTGAAGGCACAGTCTACAGGCAGCAATTCCCTGTAGATACGGAAACCCCGGCTACGGTAAAAGACGTAGATGCCCAGGCGCTATGGGCAAAGATTATCCACAATGCATGGAAGGCGGCAGAACCGGGAGTCCTCTTTTGGGATACCATCACCCGTGAATCTGTTCCCGACTGCTATGCCGACCTTGGATTCCGTACCATTTCTACAAACCCGTGCGGGGAGATACCGTTGTGCCCGTACGACAGTTGCCGTCTGTTGGCCATAAACCTGTATTCATATGTAAAAAATCCGTTTACGCCGGAAGCTGAGTTCGATTTTGCCCTGTTTGGCGAGCATGTTGCCAAGGCCCAGCGCATGATGGACGATATTATTGACCTCGAAATCGAGAAGATAGACCAGATACTTGATAAAGTCGGCGAAGACCCCGAGACAGAGGAAGTAAAAAGCACCGAACGTAATCTGTGGATAAAAATAAAGACCAAGACAGGCAAAGGACGTAGGACCGGGGTCGGCACTACCGCCGAAGGTGATATGCTGGCAGCCATGGGCCTGAGGTACGGCACGGAAGAGGCTTCGGCATTCTCTGAGAAAGTGCATAAGGCATTGGCTATCGCCGCATATGGCTCATCTGTCAACATGGCGCGTGAGCGTGGCGCGTTTGAAGTATATGATTCCGCGCGTGAAAAAGACAACCCCTATATCTCCAGGCTTCGCGATGCATCCCCACAATTATATGAGGACATGGTGAAATATGGACGCCGAAATATCGCATGCCTTACAATAGCCCCTACGGGGACTACAAGCCTCATGACACGTACCACATCCGGAATCGAACCGGTGTTTATGCCCGTATATAAGCGCCGCCGCAAAGTCAATCCGTCGGATGTAAACATCCGTGTCGATTACGTGGACGACACCGGCGATGCCTTTGAAGAATATGTGGTCTACCATCCCAAGTTTGTCGACTGGATGAAACTGAATTCCATTCCGGTAAAGGACGATTATTCACAGGCCGAACTGGATGCCCTCGTTGCACGTTCGCCCTATTATAAGGCGACAGCCAACGACATCGACTGGCTGGAGAAAGTCAAGATGCAGGGCCGCGTACAGAAATGGGTCGACCATTCTATCTCTGTCACCATAAACCTCCCCTCGGATGTGGATGAAGAACTTGTCAACAGGCTTTATATCGAAGCATGGCGCTCAGGCTGTAAGGGCTGCACGGTATACCGCGATGGCTCACGTTCGGGAGTGCTTGTATCATTGGAAAAGAAAAAAGCGCCCGAACCATCCGCACAGCCGATGGTCATCGCCCATAAGCGGCCCAATGAGCTGGAAGCGGATGTCGTACGTTTCCAGAACAACAAGGAAAAATGGATTGCATTCATCGGACTGCGTGATGGAAAGCCTTATGAGATATTTACGGGCCTGGCCGACGATGAGGATGGCATCTTTTGCCCTAAAAGCGTAAGCCACGGAAAGATTATAAAGGCTGTGGACGAGAACGGCAATAAACGCTACGATTTCCAGTTCATTAACAAACGCGGATACAAGACCACAATCGAGGGCCTCTCTGAAAAATTCAATCCTGAATATTGGAATTATGCAAAATTGATTTCAGGAGTGTTGCGGTACGGTATGCCCATCGACCAGGTGCTTAAGCTCGTTGGAGGCCTTGAGCTGAACAGCCAGTCCATAAACACATGGAAAATGGGCGTGGAAAGGGCACTTAAGAAATATCTGCCCAACGGCACGCAGGCCAGCGGCCAGCGCTGCCCCAATTGTGGACAGGAATCGCTGGTATATCAGGAAGGCTGCCTCATCTGTACCTCTTGTGGTACATCAAAATGCGGATAAGCACCATTGTACATTCGGGCTCTTTGTCATAAATTTGCATATTAATTAGAGTTGACGCATCATATGAAGATACTTGTTACCGGAGCTGACGGGCAATTAGGACAGGAACTCCCGGACGTACTGGAGGCGGCTATGCCCGGAATCACCACATATGTGGGGCATAAGGAACTGGATATAACCGATGCCGGCGCTGTAGAGCGCTACATATCGGAAGGCGGTTTCACCCACGTTGTGAACTGTGCGGCATACACTGCTGTCGACAGGGCCGAGGAGGATAAGAGCACGTGTACTGCCGTAAATGTTGACGGTATCCGTAATATTGCCCGGCTTGCCGAACCGCTGGGATTGCATATCATACATATATCCACTGATTACGTATATGATGGCAATTCCTGTCGTCCATACACCGAAGCCGATAAGGTATCCCCACTGTCGCATTATGGCTCCACAAAGCGGAAAGGCGAGACATCATTGCTCGGATTGTCGCCCGATGCGGTCATCATACGCACCTCATGGCTGTATTCCGGGAAAAGCGGCAGGAATTTTCCCGGAGCGATACTACGCCGTGCCATACAGGATGGCCAGCTGCATGTTGTCGCCGACCAGGTCGGCACACCTACCGATGCAAAAGACCTTGCAGCGGTCATCGCGGTCATACTGGCTTCGCCGCAATGGATACCGGGCATCTACAATTACTCTAATGAAGGGGTCGCGTCATGGTACGATTTCGCAAAGGCCATACTTCGTATAGGAGGCCTCTCCGATGTGAAGGTCATGCCCATAAAGTCTGCGGACTATCCTGTAGCCGCCGGACGTCCGGTCTACGCCGTCCTTGACAAGTCATTGATTAAGGCTACATATGGCATAGAGATCCCTCATTGGGAAGAAAGCCTCCGACGCACAATGTCGTTATACGGCAATGATGCATTTAAAAATATTTGAATATATAAACCATTAAGTATAGATATAGTGTCAGTCCTTACAGAAGAAATCGGCCGCCGGCGGACATTTGCCATAATTTCGCACCCTGATGCGGGCAAGACTACCCTTACCGAAAAGTTGTTGCTCTTTGGTGGTGCAATTCATGTGGCAGGCGCGGTAAAATCCAATAAGATAAAGAAAACCGCGACTTCCGACTGGATGGAGATCGAAAAACAGCGTGGCATTTCTGTCGCTACCTCCGTGATGGGGTTTAATTATGGCGACTACAAGATAAACATACTTGACACCCCCGGTCACCAGGATTTTGCAGAGGACACCTACCGTACACTTACGGCGGTTGACAGTGTCGTGATTGTTGTCGATGTGGCAAAAGGTGTCGAGCAGCAGACCCGTAAGCTTATGGAGGTCTGCCGTATGCGCAACACCCCCGTCATAATATTCGTAAACAAGCTCGATCGCGAAGGGCGCGACCCGTTTGAGACATTGGACGAGCTCGAGGCCGAATTGAAGATAAGCGTCCGGCCTCTGTCTTGGCCAATAAACATAGGCGCCAAATTCAAGGGGGTATACAATATTTACGAGCATTCATTGGACCTCTTCACCCCTAATAAGACAAAGGTTACAGAACGTGTGGAAATCGAGAACGTAGACGACCCGCGTGTCGATGAAGCCATTGGCGAAGTGGATGCCGCTAAGCTCCGGGAAGACTTGGAACTTATCGAAAGCGTATATCCCGAATTTGAAGTCGGGGAATACCTGGCCGGAAAGCTTGCCCCTGTGTTCTTCGGCTCGGCGCTGAACACATTTGGCGTCAAGGAACTGCTCGATTGCTTTGTGCAGATTGCCCCGTCCCCACGTCCTGTAGAGGCTGTAGAGCGCAAGGTAGAGCCTCAGGAAGAAGCGTTCAGCGGTTTCGTGTTCAAGATACACGCAAATATGGACCCCAACCATCGCAGCTGCATCGCATTTGTCAAGATATGTTCGGGAAAGTTTGAGCGTAACGCCAACTATAAGCATATCCGTACAGGCAAAAGCATGAAATTTGCCGCCCCTACAGCCTTTATGGCTCAGAAAAAGAACATAGTGGATGAGGCCTATCCGGGCGATATTGTCGGAATCCCTGACAACGGTAACTTCAAGATAGGGGATACGCTTACGGCAGGGGAGACAATACACTACAAAGGGTTGCCCAGCTTTTCGCCTGAAATGTTTAAATACATCGAGAATACAGACCCGATGAAATCAAAGCAACTGGAAAAAGGCATACAGCAGCTCATGGACGAAGGCGTGGCACAGCTGTTTGTAAACCAGTTCAACGGCCGCAAGATTATCGGCACTGTCGGACAGCTGCAATTTGAAGTTATACAATATAGGCTGCTGCATGAATACGGCGCACAATGCCGGTGGGAACCCATCTCACTCTACAAGGCATGCTGGATAGAAAGTGACGATGACGAGGCCCTGGCTGCATTCAAGAAGCGCAAACACCAGTTTATGGCCATAGACCGTGACGGACGCGATGTCTTCCTGGCCGATTCAGGCTACGTCCTTACCATGGCGCAGCAGGACTTCCCTAAAATCCGCTTCCATTTTGCCAGCGAATTCTAATAATTAAATAGATAAGGACGCACCTCTTTCCGGAGAATACTGCAAAAACGGCAAAGAGGATATAACCCACCCTGACCGCAACAATAGGCAGCGATGTAAATTAAACACATCGCTGCCTATTTTATGACCTACAATATTACACAATTATCAATCATTCAACCCCGCCCCAAAGCTTAAAATAAACACCCTCCAAACAGGCGTCTGAAAGACGCCGATACCTAGTAGCCGGGGACACCGAAAGGTGTCTCCGGTGAACAAATCCATAAAGCCCTGGCGTCTGGAGGACGCCGATTGAATCAACAATCGCTATATTTGATTAATCATTCCTAACTTATATAAAAATTATTCCGGCCGCAAGCCCACATCGGCGCGGCCAAGGCCGCGCATTGGACAGGAAAGGCCCAAAGTCCAAAAAGGGTCTATATAGCCGAGGAGACAGGAACGGGGGCCACTGCGCGGACCCTGTAGGGAACTGGCTTGTAGGTGTAGCCGACGGTGCCGTCATTCATACCAACGCTCCACGCATTGGCAGAATCATATTCTGATTCTGTTCTAGTCCAATAATACCATCCCGGATCACGATCCCCACCAAAAGCAATTATTGCAGCATTTATTATGACTGCCACCGCAACCAGGGCCGCCATGATGTTGGCCACTGCATACACACGCCTGCGTGGCCTCCCCTGCCTGACGCTACCGCTACCGCCTCCTGCTATGACCACAGTTTCCTTCCCACCGCTTGCATTCCCGCCGCCTGAGCCGACATTGACGGCACCGGCTGCCGGCTCAGGCATCTCACCGCCCAGATTCCCGACCATAGCCCTGACCGACTGGGTGCGGGCGCGCGCCGACGCCTCCATCGCCTCTGATATCGTATGACGCAGCGCCTCCGACACACCCGCAGGGATAGCCCCCGATATATCGTCCGACGTTATCTCATTGGCGACACACGGGGTCTCGCCCGTAAGGCAGTAGAGCATCGTTGCCCCCAGGGCGTAGACATCGGCTGTAGGGGAGAAGGTCCGGATGCCCATATACTGCTCCATGGGAGAGTAGCCGGCGGAGCAGCCGAGGGTGTTGACTGTGGAAGTGGGCGTGCCGTCTGCACCGTAATGCTTCGCAAGACCGAAGTCTATAAGCACCGGGCGGATGCTCCCGTCCTTGCGGCGCGCGAGCATGATGTTGTCAGGCTTGATGTCGAGATGGGTCAGCCGTTCGGCATGCAAGGCCTCCACAGCGTCCATCACAGGAAGCAGCAGACGCCGCAGGCCGGCCTCGCCGAGAGGGCCGTTGCGCTGGACGTAGGAACGCAGCGACTCCCCGTCGATATACTCCATCACATAGTATGCCGTATTGTTGGCCTCGAATACCTCGTTGACGCTGACGATATTTGGATGCGACACCCCTATCTTCTGAAGCCTGCGCACCTCACCGATAAAATCCTTCAGGCTGCCCTCAACCTGTTAGCGAACAGGAGCGGAATACTTTACACGCGACGTGTCGCCCTCGCGCTCACAGAGGGCGTTGAGGAAATGCTCCTTGATGGCGAACTGGGCCTCGATTTCGATGTTCTGTACGGATATTGTGGCCGTGGCCCTGTAGGTGACCCCGAATCCACTGCCCCGAGGACAGACACAACTGTATATGTGCGTTCTGAACTGGCAAGCACTGTCCCGGCGGGCAGGGCGAAATCTATGCGTTTTTCCATGTATGGTCATGTGTTGGTTTTCCTACACAAATTTACACATTTTCCCGCCGCTCCACAAAAATCCCGCCCATAGATTCCACCTGTAGAGTCAACAAGCAAGTGCAAAATTAGCGAAAGAGTTTTATGAATAGTTCCA
>ERZ777305.95-NODE-95-length-138682-cov-12.607775_pt1 | contig 138682 bp, 137 predicted proteins | sample MGYA00374965_ERZ777305 | MGnify/ENA primary metagenome ERZ777305 (study PRJEB29328, sample SAMD00013331) | mouse gut metagenome | study: EMG produced TPA metagenomics assembly of the Metagenome analysis of fecal microbiota from mouse which was promoted... | reverse complement strand
AGGCACTAAGCGGCCTGTAGGTACTTTTTGTGTTGTAGAACTGTTAAAGACCCGTTTCCGACACTGAAAAGATGGAAAAACAAGGGGCTGCCGCAATAAGTGGCAGTCCCAAACTTTTTATTTAATTGAATTGCTTTTTAGGAATAAATTGGGTATAATGTGCGTGTAGGGCAGAGTCAAATGCATATATAGGCAGATGCCAAAGCCGGCTCGGGCATCTGCCTATATATGCATTTGACGAGCGAAACGACAGTGAAAGCCCTAAAGGGTGTTCGCTGCTCTGCCTGTAGTACCCGCACAAACTCAGCCCTGCCACATATGTTCCCACGGCCACTGGCAATTCAACCCGGGTGTCCCCAGTGTCCTAACCCCGAACCGGCGATCTTTTCCACCGTCAGTTCCCCACCAAAAAGGAGTCCCCTATGACATCCTCCAACATCTACGATAAATTAAAAAAATGTGAATCCTGCATTCGCCAGATCACCGACTTTGTCCCCAAAGTAGCTATTGTCCTCGGCTCCGGTCTGGGAGATTACGCGGACACCATCCGGGTGTCGGCGCAAGTTCCTTATGGAGATATCGAGGGGTTTCCGGTATCTACGGTACCGGGACACGATGGTCGTTTTATCTTCGGTTATGTGGAAGAAGTGCCTGTGGTGTGCATGAAAGGCAGAGTTCACTACTATGAAGGGTATGATATCGGCGATGTGGTCCTTCCCATACGTCTGATGAAACTGTTGGGCGCGGAAATTCTCTTTCTGACCAACGCCTCCGGCGGTGTAAACACTTCATTCCATGCCGGGGATCTGATGCTGATCACCGACCATATTTCCTGTTTTGCGCCCAATCCCCTGATAGGTGCCAATATTGAGGAACTTGGGACACGTTTCCCGGATATGACCCATGTGTATGACGGCGAGCTTCAGACAGTCATAAAAGCGGCCGCCCGAGAGAGGCATATTTTCCTCCAGCAGGGCGTGTATGCCCAGCTCACAGGACCATCCTTTGAGACTCCGGCGGAGATCCGCATGCTGCGGACGCTGGGCTGTGACGCCGTGGGCATGAGCACGGCGGTGGAAGCGGTGGCAGCGGCCCATATGGGTATGAAGATCTGCGGGATCTCCTGCGTGTGCAATCTGGCGGCGGGCATGACAGCCAATCCCCTTTCTCACAGGGAGGTACAGGAGGCGGCGGACAAGGCAGCCCCCGCTTTTAAGAGCCTGGTGACGGAATCCGTAAAAAATTTCGGGAAAATGTAAATGCGGGTACAACGGAGGCGGCATGGAAGACAGGAGACGGGACAGAGAATTGATACAGGCGGCTATAGAGGCAAGAAAACAGGCGTATGCCCCATATTCCAAATATCTGGTGGGAGCGGCGCTGCTTGCCGATGACGGGGAAGTCTATCAGGGCTGTAATATAGAAAACGCCTCCTACGGAGCTACGAACTGTGCCGAGAGGACAGCGTTTTTCAAGGCAGTCAGTCAGGGAAAACGCTCTTTTTGCGCCATTGCCATCGTGGGTGGCCCCATGGAGCTGGGACAGGGGGATATTTTCCCCGATATGGCCTATCCCTGCGGGGTATGCAGACAGGTGATGCGGGAGTTCTGCAGGCCGGATTTTCGCATTCTGGTAGGCAGGAGCACGGAAGATTTTCAGGAATATACTTTGGAGGAACTACTGCCCGAGAGTTTTGGTCCCCGGTGGGATCACAGAGATGCGTAAAATATGGACAGGCTTAAGCACGGCCAGTCGAGGCAGCGGCGATGGATTAACACCGTAAAATAGGGAAACCGGAAAAAGAGGAAATATAGCAGAATGAATTTAAGATTATATAACGCCAGGATTTTGACTATGGAACCGGGCAGAGATATCTTTCTGGGAGAAATATGGGTCAAAAACGAGAAGATCGTATATGTGGCGGATCAGGAAGAAATTGAAAGAGAATGGAGAGGGGAAAATGTGCCCCATATCTCCTGGGACTATGAGATTGATTGTGAAGAGAACCTGCTGATGCCAGGCTTTAAAGACGCGCATACTCATTCCGCCATGACATTTCTGCGTTCCGCGTCGGATGATGTGCCTCTGCAGGATTGGCTGCAGAACATTGTATTTCCGGCGGAAAAGAAACTGACGGACCAGGATATCTATCAGTTGAATCGCCTGGCGATCCTGGAATATCTGACCAGCGGCATTACCTCGATCTTCGACATGTATCTGCGTCCCGATGTGACGGCGAAAGCATGCCTGGATATGGGGATGCGCTGTGTGCTGGTCAGCGGTCTGAACAATTTTACATCCTCTATAGATCAGGTGGAGGAGGAATATGTACACTGGAACCGCAAGAATCCTCTGATCACTTACCAGTTAGGCTTTCATGCGGAATATACCTGCGACAAGGCGTTGATGACCCAGCTTTCCTCTCTGGCGCACAGACATAGGGCCCCTGTGTTCACCCATATGTCCGAGACCATGGACGAGGTGCGGGAGTGTAAGAAAAAATACGGTATGACCCCGGCATTTTTTCTGGATTCTCTGGGAATGTTTGATTTTGGCGGAGGCGGTTATCACTGCGTACATATGACGGACGAGGATATGGACGTATTCCGCAGGAGGCGTATGTATGTGATCACCAATCCGGCATCCAATGCCAAGCTGGCCAGCGGCGTGGCGCCCATAGTGGACTTTGTCAAAAGGCAGATCCCGGTTGCCATCGGCACCGACGGAGCCGCCAGCAACAATGCGCTGGATATGTTCAGGGAGATGTTTCTGGTGTCCGGCCTGTCCAAGCTGCGGGAGATGGACGCGGCAAGTCTGGACGCTATGGAAGTACTGAAGATGGCCACGGTAAACGGGGCCAAAGCCATGCGCCTTAACAGAGCGGATGTGTTGGCAAAAGGCAAGCTGGCGGATATGATCCTGCTGGATCTGCACCAGCCCAACATGCAGCCCATCCACAATATTCCCAAGAATGTAGTCTACAGCGGCAGCAAGTCCAATGTGAAAATGACGATCATCAATGGGAAGGTTCTGTATAAGGACGGTCAGTTCAATGTGGGGGATAAGCCCGAGAACATCTACAGCGCCTGCAACGGCATTGCGAAAAGGTTGTTATCTGAGTGAACGCTCAGACATCAATAGTCACTGTCAATCAAATTCCAAGGAGCGGTATTTCGGCTCCAAGCCGCTGACTGCGGCAGAAATGAGAGGGAAAAATGTTAGAAAAGTTCTTCAAACTCAGGGAGAACAACACCAATGTGAAGACCGAAGTCATGGCGGGTATCACCACTTTTATGACCATGGCCTATATATTGGCTGTTAATCCCGACATCCTTTCCGCAACGGGAATGGATAAACAGGCAATTTTGCTTGCGACGGCATTGGCGTCCTTTTTAGGTACGCTGCTCATGGCCCTGTTGGCCAACTATCCTTTTGCGTTGGCTCCCGGTATGGGCCTAAACGCGTATTTCGCTTTTACTGTCGTCATCAGGTACGGATATTCCTGGCAGATCGCTCTGCTGGCTGTATTTATCGAGGGCCTGATCTTTATTGTACTGTCTGTCACCAATGTGCGCGAAGCCATTTTCAACGCCATTCCCATGACGCTGAAATCAGCGGTGAGCGCCGGTATCGGTCTGTTTATTGCCTTCATTGGCCTGCAGAATGCGAAGATCGTGGTAAACAACGATTCCACACTGGTTTCCTATCAGAACTTCAAGGAGAATTTCAGTTCCGTGGGTATGGGCGCGCTGCTGGCGTTGATCGGTGTGCTGATCACGGCTTTCTTGCTGATCAAGAAAGTCAAGGGCGGCATTTTGTTTGGTATCCTGATTACCTGGGTGCTGGGTATCATCTGTGAGCTTGTGGGACTGTATATTCCCAACAATGATCTGGGAATGTATTCCGTGATTCCAACTGCATTCGTATCCCTTGATTTCTCGCCTCTGGGTAACACTTTCGGTCAGGTATTCAAGGCAGATTTCAGCTCTGTAAAGATCATGGACATGATAGTCATTGTATTTGCGTTCCTGTTTGTGGATATCTTTGATACTCTGGGAACCCTGATCGGCGTGTCCTCCAAGGCCAATATGTTGGACAAGGACGGCAAGCTCCCCCGGATCAAGGGCGCGCTGCTGGCTGATGCTATCGCCACCTCCGCGGGCGCTGTGCTGGGCACATCAACCACCACAACTTATGTGGAGAGCGCTTCCGGTGTGACCGAGGGCGGCAGAACCGGTCTGACAGCAGTGGTCACAGGATTGCTGTTCCTGTTAGCGATCATATTTGCCCCCCTGTTTTTGACCATTCCTTCCTTTGCCACCGCGCCGGCTCTGATCATTGTAGGTTTCTATATGATCGGTTCCGTGGCTAAGATCGACTGGGATAATATGCTGGAGGCCATTCCCGCATTCCTGTGTATCATATCCATGCCCCTGATGTACAGTATCTCGGAGGGCATCGCCGTAGGCGTGATCTCCTGGACAATTCTGCACCTCTGCGCCGGAAAGGCCAAGGGCAAGGTGAGCATACTGATGTATGTGCTGACTGTACTGTTCATTTTGAAATACATTTTCCTGTAATTTTACACAACGGAAAAAATAAAGCAGAGCAGGCCGTTTTCGTCTGCTCTGCTTTTGACTCTTGAATCAATGTGCGCCCCAGCGCACAGGATAGAGGTAATTATGGAATATATAATATTCTGGTTGGCTATAGGGGGGCTTTTTGCCGTTATGGCGGTGCAGGGTATATTGGCTGACATAAGGGAAAAAAAGACTTTTGAGAAAAAACTGTATGAGAGTTACGGAAAGCGCCCGGACAAGGAGTACAAAGTGGAGCGCTTTGTCCGTATTCCCGGATATTATAAACACCATAGGCAGCCGGGGCAGATCGATGATATCACATGGGATGATCTCTCTATGGATCAGGTGTTTATCCGGCTGAATTATACCATCTCCTCCAGCGGTGAGGAGGTGCTGTATCATATGTTGCGGACGCCTGCCCAGTCCGTCTCGGATCTACAGTATTTTGACGGCCTTGTCACCTATTTTATGGAACAGGACCGACAGCGGGTAGCCTTTCAGAAATTGATGAACGGTCTGGGAGGCACCGGAAAGTTTTCTCTTTATGACTATCTGGAATATCTGCATAAGCTGGGAGTCCGCTCCAATCTAAAAGACTTCATCGTGAATCTGCTGTATATACCCGCGGTGCTCCTTATGTTTATTCAATTTCCCATGGGGCTCGCCGCGCTGCTGGCGCTGATGACCTACAATATCGCCACATATATGAAGGAGAAAAAAGAGATTGAACCTTATATTACCAGTCTGGCCTATATCACACGGCTGCTGCATGCGGCCCGGGAGACTGTGGGGCTGGGGATACCGGTTTGCCCCAGGGAAAACGAGCAGCTTTTGCAGGGTAAGATCGCTCTGGGAAAGTCCCAGAGGGGGGCTTTCTGGGTGTTTTCAAAGACAGGCACTACTACCGGAGGAAGTCCCGCGGATGTAGTGCTGGACTATGTGCGGATGGCTTTTCATGTGGATCTGATCTTCTTTAACAGGATGCTGCGGGAGATCGGCGCGCATGGGAAGGAGATCGATCAGATGATCACCGCGCTGGGATATCTGGAGTCCGCGGTCAGCATTGCCATGTACCGCGCCAGCCTGGAGGCGGAGGGAGAAAAGTGGTGCAGGCCTGCGTTGCAGGGAGATACATTGCATGCGCGGCAGTTATATCATCCGCTGATAGAACACCCGGTTAAGAACAGTATCTCCGCCAACAGGGGAGTGCTGCTGACAGGCTCCAATGCCTCCGGCAAATCCACCTTTTTGAAGACGGTGGCTCTGGGAGCCCTGATGGCGCAGACACTGTATATGGTGCCGGCGGACAGCTACAGAGCCCCCATGTACAGGATCTATTCCTCCATGTCCCTGCGGGATGATCTGGAGAGCGGAGAAAGCTATTATATCGTGGAGATAAAATCCCTGAAACGTATTTTGGACGCTGCGGAGGAAAAGGAGAGCCGCCCTGTACTTTGCTTTGTGGACGAAGTATTGCGGGGAACCAATACGGTGGAGCGCATTGCGGCAGCCACACAGATACTCCTGAGTCTGACGGGAGAGGATATCCTGTGCTTTGCCGCAACCCATGATATCGAGCTGACGGAGCTGCTTTCAGGGAAGTATGACAACTATCATTTTGAAGAAGACATCCGAGACGGTGACATACTCTTTAATTATATGCTGCGGGAGGGTAAGGCCAACAGCCGCAACGCCATCCGCCTGCTGGAGATCATGGGATACGACGAAACCATAATATCCAGCGCCCAGAGACAGGCGGAGGATTTTCTGAGGCAGGGAATCTGGAAACTGTCTTGACGGAGCCCAAGAAGTGTTGCTATAATGTTTTTTGTAATAAATTACAGAGGAGGCATTGCTATGTTGGCATTTTTAAGTTCATTTTTTTCCTATCTGCTGCTCATGCTGGTAATTGTGGCAGTTGCGGGAATAGCCGTATTTATCGGGATCACTCTGCGCAAGAAAAAGGATCAGGCTCAGCCTGTGGCGGAGGAGGCGGAAGCTGAGCATGCAAAGGGAAAATGAGCAGACCTATACTACCATTTTATGGGATGTAGACGGAACGCTTTTGGACTTTGACTATTCCATGCGGTGCTCTTTGCGCAAATGTTTTCGCACGCTGGGTAAAACGCTGACGGAGGAGATGATCCTGCGCTACAGCCAGATCAATGACGGCTACTGGAAGAGACTGGAGCGGGGAGAGATCACCAGGGCTCAGCTGCTGGCGGGAAGATTTCGGGATTTTTTTGCGGAATATGAATTGACCGGAATAGATGAGCAGTCCTTTCTGCGGGAGTTTCAGGCAGGGCTGGGGCATTATTATGCCTTTGAGCCGGACGCGCTGAACACTGTAAAAGCTTTGCAGGGGCATTATAAACAATTTGTTGTGACCAACGGAGTGGAGTCCACCCAGAAAAATAAGCTGAAACTGTCGGGTCTGCTGGAAGTTATGGACGGGGTCTTTATCTCTGAGACAGTCGGCTGCGCCAAACCCGACAAAGAATTTTTTGACTTCTGTCTGGGGCAGATCAGGGAGAAGGACAAAGGCCGTGTTCTGATTGTTGGAGATTCCATGACCAGCGATATTCTGGGGGGAATACGGGCCGGAATACGGACATGCTGGTACAATCCAGGGGGGCGTCCTCACGATTGTGACTACAGCGCGGATTATGAAATATCGGTTTTGCCGCAGATATACGAGGTGTTGGGAATCTTTGGATTCCCGGCATAAAAGATAAAACAAAATGGGACAGCCCGATCGGGTACATATATCCGGCCGGGCTTTTTCCATAGGGGGTATATATGGCCAGAGCGTCGGGACAAAAATTAAAACTGCTGTATTTGGCAAAGATATTGATGGAAGAGACGGATGAAAATCACACTGTCAGCACACAGGAGCTGATCGCGCGTCTGGATAGTCTGGGAATCAGCAGCGAACGCAAAAGCATATACGATGATATCAGCTGTTTGCAGCAGTTTGGCTATGATATTTTGCAGTTGCCCAGCAGACAGGGCGGCGGATACTATATGGCGGGCAGAGAGTTTGAACTGGCGGAGTTAAAGCTTTTGGTGGATGCGGTACAGTCTTCGCGTTTTATCACACCGAAAAAATCCAGAGAACTTATTGGCAAGCTGGAAAAGCTGGCGAGTTGCCATGATGCAGGAAAACTTCGGCGTCAGGTTTACGTGGTAGGCCGTGTAAAAGCGGAGAATGAGAGCGTATATTACGGTATCGATGCCCTGCACCGGGCCATTCAGGATAACCGGCAGATTACTTTTCAGTATCTGGAGTGGAATGAGAAAAAAAAGCTTGCGCCCCGCAGACAGCAACCCTACAGGGTCAGTCCGTGGGCTCTGATCTGGCGTGATGAAAACTATTATCTGTTGGCATGGGATGAACCGGCGAGGATAATAAAGCATTATCGGGTGGATAAGATGGCGGATGTGGAAGTGTTACAGGAAACGAGACAGGGGGAGAAGGCCTTTCGGGAACTGGATCTGGCGGTATACGCGGATAAAACTTTCGGCATGTTCGGCGGTAGGGAGGAGACCGTGCAACTGCGTTTTCCAAGGGAACTGACAGGCGTGGTACTGGATCGGTTTGGCAGAGAGATTTCTCTGCGGGGAGACGGAGAAGGTGTTCTTGCAGCCAGAGTGGACGTGGTGGTCAGCGACCAGTTTTACGGCTGGTTGGCCGGGCTGGGCAGCCGCATTCAGGTTGCCGGTCCATTGTGGGTGCGTGAGGGATACAGTAGCAGGCTGCGCGAAATATTAGAGGGATACGCAGACCTGTAAGAAATCGTTTCGTCTGGTAAATATGTACTCCATAAAAAAGCACAAATTTTGTAAATACTTTTTAGCTATATTTGTGGGGAACATTCGTTGACATTTTTATCTTTCTTACTTATACTAGAAATTGGACACAAAATATGGGTATGTATACGGATATATGATACTATATATGGTAGGGTGTGTGCGCTATACAGCTGTGAGGAAAGGGATGGAGAGTATGGTAAATATCGCGGAATCTGATAGTAAAACGGCGGAGGACTATGGCATTATCTTTAAACCGGAGAAGACGGTGTATGTCATTAAAAAGGATGGCAGCAAAGAGGCATTCAACGTACAGAAAGTGATCGATGCCGTGGGCAAGAGCGCCTATCGCGCCCTGACCAAGTTTACCGATGAGGAAAAGCGTCATATCTGTCAGTATGTGGTGGATAAGGTGGACGAGCTGGGGCAGGCGGAGATTCCCATTCCCATTATGCATAACATTGTAGAGAGCGCTCTGGAGCAGGTCAAACCCGTGGTGGCGAAGAGCTATCGGGACTACCGCAATTACAAGCAGGATTTTGTCCGCATGTTGGACGATGTGTACAAGAAGAGCCAGTCCATCATGTATGTGGGCGATAAAGAGAATGCCAACACGGATTCGGCTCTGGTGTCCACCAAGAGAAGCCTGATCTTCAATCAACTGAATAAGGAGTTATATCAGAAATTCTTTATGACCACGGAGGAGATCCAGGCATGTCGCGACGGCTATATTTATGTTCACGACATGTCTGCCCGCAGGGATACCATGAACTGCTGTCTTTTTGACGTTGAGAATGTGCTGCGCGGCGGCTTTGAGATGGGCAACGTATGGTACAACGAGCCCAAGACGCTGGATGTGGCCTTTGATGTGATCGGCGATATCGTACTCAGCGCGGCCAGTCAGCAGTACGGCGGATTTACCGTGCCCAGCGTTGACCTGATCCTGGAGCCATACGCAGAAAAATCATATAAGAAGGCTTTGGAAAAATATAACCGTCTGGGGATTGCTCCGGATGTGGCGGAGGCCGAGGCCAGCGCCGACGTGGAGAGAGAGTTTGAGCAGGGTTTTCAGGGCTGGGAATACAAGTTCAATACTGTGGGAAGCAGCCGGGGGGATTATCCCTTTATCACGGTGACTGCGGGAACAGGCACGGGGCGTTTTGCCAAGCTGGCCACAATCTCCATGCTGAATGTGCGCAAAAAGGGACAGGGCAAGGCCGAATGCAAGAAACCGGTGCTGTTTCCCAAGATCGTATTTCTGTTTGACGAGAATCTTCACGGCCCCGGAAAGCCGTTGGAGGATGTTTTCAACGCGGGAGTGGAGTGCTCCGCCAAAACCATGTACCCCGACTGGCTGAGCTTGACGGGCAAGGGGTATGTGGCCAGTATTTACAAGCAGTACGGCAAAATCATATCCCCCATGGGATGCAGGGCTTTTCTGTCTCCCTGGTATGAGCGCGGCGGTATGCATCCCCAGGACGAGCAGGATACGCCCGTCTTTGTAGGACGCTTTAATATAGGCGCTATCTCTCTGCATTTGCCCATGATCCTGGCAAAGGCAAGAAAAGAGAGCCGGGATTTTTACGAGGTGCTGGACTATTATCTGAATCTGATCCGCCAGCTCCATATCCGCACCTATGCCTATCTGGGAGAGATGCGGGCATCCACTAATCCGCTGGCTTACTGTGAGGGTGGTTTTCTGGACGGGCACTTGAAACTGACCGAGAAGATCAAACCGCTGCTGAAGTCCGCTACGGCCAGTTTTGGCATCACGGCACTGAATGAACTGCAGGAATTGTATAACGGCAAGAGTCTGGTGGAGGACGGCGCTTTCGCGCTGGAAGTTATGGAATATATCAATGCCAGAGTGTCCGAATTCAAGGAGGAGGACGGCAATCTGTATGCCATATACGGTACCCCTGCCGAGAATCTCTGCGGTGTGCAGGTAAAGCAGTTCCGCAATAAATACGGTATTGTGGAGGGAGTGTCCGACAGAGAGTACGTGAGTAACAGTTTCCACTGTCATGTGTCGGAGGAGATCACACCAATAGAGAAACAGGATATGGAGGACCGTTTCTGGAATCTGTGTAACGGCGGTAAGATCCAGTATGTGAAGTACCCTATCGACTATAATACAGAAGCTATTAAGACCTTGATCTACCGCGCCATGGACATGGGGTTCTATGAAGGTGTAAACCTGTCTTTGGCCTATTGCGACGACTGTGGACACCAGGAGCTGGAGATGGATGTATGTCCCAAATGCGGCAGCCGCAATCTTACTAAGATCGACCGCATGAACGGCTATCTGTCTTATTCCAGAGTACATGGAGATACCCGGCTGAACGAAGCAAAGATGGCAGAGATTGCGGAAAGGAAGTCCATGTGATATGCGATATCATAATATAACCAAGGATGACATGCTAAACGGGGACGGTCTGCGGGTGGTTCTGTGGGTGGCCGGCTGCAATCATTGCTGTAAGGAATGTCACAATCCGATCACCTGGGACCCGGACGGAGGATTGCCTTTTGACCATGCGGCCAAGCAGGAGATCTTCGCGCAGCTTGACAAAATGTATATATCCGGGATCACTTTCTCCGGCGGCGATCCGCTGCATCCCGCCAACCGTCTGGAGGTGCGCAATCTAATGGCGGAGATACGGGAAAAATATCCCAACAAGACCATATGGCTGTACACCGGAGATATATGGGAAAATGTCAGGGATTACTCACTGATGCAGTATGTGGACGTGCTGGTGGACGGTGAATTTCAGGTGGATAAAAAAGATTCAAAGCTTTTGTGGAAGGGCAGCGCCAATCAGAGGGTGATAGATGTGCAGGCATCTCTGAGACAGCGGGATGACGCGGCACCGATACTGCACTGCGGAAATTATGCGGGAGACAAACGGATAAACGCGGAACTGCCCGCAGGTCCCGCCTGCGACATGAGATGACAGCACCGCATATTTACATCGGAGAAAACGACATGAGAAGAATAGCCAGGTTTCACAAAGTGAGTATAGAACAATTTATGCAAGCGGTAAAAGAGGAATTTCCCCAATACTCCGCGAGCGAGATCCGGGAGATATACGAATCTATCAAACTGCCTAAACGCGCCACAAGAGGCAGCGCGGGGTATGACTTTTATGCTCCGTTTGCCCTTTCCTTAAAGCCTGGTGAGTCCGTGAAGATTCCCACAGGAATCAGGGCGGAGATGGAGGAGGACTGGGTTTTGAAACTGTATCCCCGCAGCGGGCTGGGGTTTAAGTACCGCTTACAGCTCAACAATACGGTGGGGATCATTGACAGCGATTATTTCGGCTCGGATAACGAAGGACATATTATGGCAAAGATCACCAATGATTCCCGGGAAAACAGGACGCTGGAGTTGGGTTCTGGGATGGGATTTATGCAAGGGATCTTTCTGGAATATGGCGTTACCGTGGATGACGATGCCGACGAGATCCGAAATGGCGGATTCGGGAGTACAACGGGGCGGTAAAGGAGAGTATACAGGGGCTGTCACAGCCCCTTTTTAGAACGTGCAATGCCGTTGCATGCCAAGCAAAATGTGGATTCGGATATCGCATTTTGAAGAATGATGTATAAAAGTAAAATTACTGTAGCATCGCTCGCAAAAAAAGACAACGTTAATATAGAGATCGCGTGTATTATGCGGTAAGAATGGTAAAATAAAATAGTGGACAGACTCCACAACTTGGACGAGCGGCAGAAGTCTTTATGTATAATAAAAACGGGGGACACACTATGTATGATATCATTATTATCGGCGCGGGACCTGCGGGAATCAGCGCCGCCATCTACGGAAAAAGCAGAGGAAAGAAGGTGCTGGTGCTGGAGAAGAATAAAGTCGGCGGCCTGATCGGAAACGTGTCAACGGTTACACACTACACGGCGATCATAAAAGAGGAATCCGGCAGCACTTTTGCCCAACGTATGAAAGAACAGGCTTTGGACGCAGAGGTGGAGATCCGCATTGAAAACGTGACGGGTACAAAGCTGACGGGAGAGATCAAACAGGTGATCACAGACAGAGAGAGCTATGAGAGCCGAACCGTTATCTTGGCCAATGGAGGCTCGGGTCGCATGTTGGGTATCCCGGGAGAGAACCTACAGGGCGTTCGGTTAAACGCACCAAAGGACGGCCCCGATTATAAGGGCAGAAACGTTTATGTAGTCGGTGGGGCGGACGGGGCAGTAAAAGAGGCTCTTTATCTGTCCAAAATCGCGGAAAGAGTGACAATCGTATGTGTGGAGGATGAGCTTGCCTGTATACCGGAATTTAAAGAGCGGGCCGTCAAATGCGATAACATCAGTGTCATGCCCCATTCCAGTCTCACGGCGGTGTATGGCTCCGGCAGAGCGGAAGAACTCGAATTTACAGATAACAGGACGGGAGAAAAACACACCGTAAAAGACGCGCAGTGCGGTGTGTTCGTATATGCGGGCATTGTTCCAAATACACAGATGTATGCGGAGCTTAAACTGGACGGCGGATATATTCCCACCGACGACTCTATGCAGACAGAGATTCCGGGCGTGTTTGCCGCCGGCGATATCCGGGTAAAAAAAGTAAGGCAGGTGGCCACAGCGGTGGCAGACGGCGCGATCGCCGGCATTCATGCGGCTGCTATGTGCCGCTGACTTTGTATATGTTTTAAAAGGGAGTATTCCATGGACAATTACGGTTATAATCGCGGTACGCAGACAATTTCCCCAACACCCAATATTTTTCGTTCTTTTCTCTATGCCTTGATGCCCACAAAATATGACCGGCTGATAAATGTTAAAGCAGGCAGTACGATAGGTTTTGTGTTTCTCCTCGTGCTGATAGTCACGATGGTCAACATGACGGTTTTTGGAATCAGGTATTGCGGTGAGTTTGACAAAGAATTTCCGGAAATTCTGATTCTCCGTGACGGCAGCTTATATATAGAGGAAGAGTATGTACTGGATGAGGGGACAAGGTATCTGTTGGTGACGGATCGGGTGAACGGTTTTTCCTATGAAGATGTAAAGGAAATGGCCGCAGCAGGATATCGCCAGATTTGGCTGGTAGGCCGGGATAATATGGTGGCGTTTCAGTACCCAGTACCGTATAAAGAACTCTATTTTGCGGATTTAGTGGGTAATGGAAAAGAGATCAGGGTAAAGGATGCGCTGAGAGTAATCTCGTATATTGCGATAGCCTGTGTGACCGTGATATTTTATATCGGCGGAGTCCTATGGTATTTTCTGTGTTCGACAGTTCTGCTTGTGATCGGACTGATCGCTGCGCGGCTGTATAAAAGAGCGTTGAGCGCAGAGCAGATATTCCGCATAGCGATATATTCCCAAGTACTTGTATATGTTGCAGCGATGTTTGTGAACGTATGTACCTTTATGCATTGGGACATACCGAACTTTATTAAGGCGGCTATTACGGTTCTCTTTCTGGTCGGGGTGATCCGTTTGATGCCGCAGACGGATGAGAGCCCCATGGGCAGGACCGGAAATCCATACGGGCCAGCGTCCTTTTGAATGCCTGGGACAGACGGAAACACTATTTTGACAATTTACAAGAACAAGATTTTGTGCTAACATAAATGGCGGATACATCCTATGGTGTATCCGCTGTTTGCAAGTACGGCCGATCCGGTGCCTTTATACATGTATCCGAAGAGACAATAAGGCAAAAGGAACGGACTTGGCGTTAGGCGGTATGAGTGAATTGTGCGATAATCAATGCGGGAGCACGGCTTTTTTTGGCGGCTGCGGATTCGCGGGAATGAGGTAAGAGTGAACGAGGAACTAAAGATAGAAGATCTGACCCCCATGATGCAGAAATATCTGGAGACAAAACAGGAATATCCGGACTGCATATTGTTCTACCGGCTGGGCGATTTTTATGAGATGTTTTTTGAGGACGCGCTGACGGCGTCCCGGGAGCTGGAGATCACGCTGACCGGCAAGAGCTGCGGTCTGGAGGAACGGGCTCCCATGTGCGGTGTCCCCTATCACGCGGTGGAGGGATATCTGAGCAAGTTGGTTGCCAAAGGCTACAAGGTGGCCATCTGCGAACAGGTGGAGGACCCCAAGCTGGCAAAAGGTCTGGTGAAACGGGAAGTGGTTCGCATTGTTACGCCGGGGACCAATATAAATACCCAGTATCTGGAGGAGGGAAAAAACAACTATCTGCTCTGCGTTACTTTTACGCCGGCGACTATCGGTCTGGCCGCGGCGGATGTCACCACAGGCGATTTTTACATGACGGAAGTGGAAGACCTGCGGCGGTTAATGGACGAACTGATGAAATATGAGCCGTCGGAGATCATATGCAACGACGCGTTTCTGGTCAGCGGGATGGATATCGGAGACCTGCGGGGACGGCTGCATATCGCGGTAAGTGCCGCGGACCCTCATTACTTTGACGATCAGACCTGTGAACAGAGTATTATGCGTCACTTTAAGATAAAAAGCCTGATCGGCCTGGGGCTGGAAGATTTTCCTGTGGGTACGGTGGCGGCAGGAGCGCTGCTGCGCTATCTGTATGATACCCAAAAGACAGACCTGGGCCATATTTCACATATACGTTCTTACCTGACCAGCAAATATATGTTGCTGGATTCCTCCACCAGACGCAATCTGGAACTCACGGAAACCCTGCGGGAAAAGCAGAAGAGAGGTTCTCTTTTGTGGGTGCTGGACAAGACCCGCACAGCCATGGGCGCCCGTATGCTGCGCAGCTATCTGGAGCAGCCGCTGATCGAAAAGGCGGAGATGGAAAAGCGTTTGGACGCCATCGAGGAGCTTGGTGGGGATTCGGTGTCCAGAGACGAAATGCGGGAATATCTGGGACCTGTGTACGATCTGGAGCGTCTGCTGGGAAGAGTTACTTACAAGACCGCCAATCCCCGGGATCTGCTGGCCTTCCGTGCCTCGCTGGAAATGCTGCCTCCGATCCGGAAAGTGCTGGCTGGCTTTCAAAAGGAATTGATGACGGAGATCGCCCGGGATATGGATTGTTTGGAAGATCTCTATACGCTGATAGACAAAGCCATTGAGGAGGAGCCTCCCATTTCGGTACGGGAGGGAGGGATCATCAAGGACGGCTATAACGAGACGGTGGATATGCTGCGCAGCGCCAAGAGAGACGGCAAGATGTGGCTGGCCCAGCTGGAAGAGCAGGACAGGGAGCGCACAGGAATAAAAAACCTTAAGATCAAGTACAACAAAGTGTTCGGGTACTATTTCGAGGTGACGAATTCCTTTAAGGATATGGTGCCGGAGGATTATGTGCGCAAACAGACGCTGGCCAATGCGGAGCGTTATACAACGCCCCGGCTGAAGGAATTGGAAGATACCATACTGAACGCGGAGGACAAGCTTTCGTCGCTGGAGTATGATTTGTTCTGCGGGATCAGAGACGGTATTGCGGGAGAGATAGAGAGGATTCAACGCACCGCCAAGGCGGTGGCCAGGCTGGACGTGTTCGCCTCCCTCTCCTATGTGGCGGAGCGGAACCGCTATGTGCGTCCGGCTCTGAATGAAAAGGGGTTAATAGATATCAGAGACGGCAGACATCCGGTGGTGGAGCAGATGATCGATCATGAGATGTTCGTAGCTAACGACACTTTGCTGGACAACGGCCATCGCTGTATCTCCGTGATCACCGGCCCCAATATGGCGGGCAAATCCACCTATATGCGTCAGACGGCGCTGATCGTGCTGATGGCCCAGATGGGATGTTACGTGCCGGCAAAGAGCGCCAATATCGGTATCGTTGACCGGATCTTTACCCGGGTAGGTGCTTCCGATGATCTGGCCAGCGGACAGTCAACCTTTATGGTGGAGATGAACGAAGTGGCCAATATTCTCAGGAATGCCACTTCCGACAGTCTGCTGATCCTGGATGAGATTGGCAGAGGGACCTCCACTTTTGACGGACTGAGCATCGCCTGGGCCGTCATAGAGCATATCAGCAACAAAAAGCTGTTGGGGGCAAAAACCCTTTTTGCCACACACTATCACGAGCTGACGGAGCTGGAGGGCAAGATCGGCAACGTGAACAATTACTGCATCGCCGTCAAAGAATGCGGGGACGACATCGTCTTCCTGCGCAAGATCATCAAGGGCGGCGCGGACCGGAGCTACGGCATCCAGGTGGCCAAACTGGCAGGGGTGCCGGACATGGTGATCGACCGCGCCAAGGAGATCGCCGAGCAGCTCTCGGACAACGATATCACAGATAAGGTGCAGAGCATCGCCATAGAGCAAAAGGGAGACGGAAAGACCAAAAAGATTCCCCGCTACGATGAGGTGGATCTGGCTCAGATGTCCCTCTTTGACACCGTATCCGACGAAGATGTGGTGAAGGAACTGACAGACCTTGACATTACAGTGATGACGCCCTTAGACGCTATGAATACTCTGTACCGTCTGCAAAATAAACTCAAGAACCGTTATAAAGCGTAGTGTGAAACGGTCAGCCGTGATTAAGATCCGCCGTATACCCTTGAAATGGAGAAAAAACCATGAACCAGATAAAACTGCTTGACGCGGAAACCATAGACAAGATCGCAGCCGGAGAAGTGGTGGAGCGGCCTGCCAGCGTGGTAAAGGAACTGGTAGAAAACGCCATCGACGCAGGGGCGGATTCCGTCACCGTGGAGATCAAAGACGGCGGGATCGGTTTTATCCGTATAACGGACAACGGTTCGGGAATTCCGGCGGATCAGCTGCGCACCGCTTTCCTGCGTCATGCCACCAGCAAGATCCGGAGAGCGGAGGATCTGACAGGTATTTCCAGCCTGGGATTTAGAGGGGAGGCTCTCTCCAGCATCTGCGCGGTGGCCCAGATGGAGGTGATCACCAAAACGGCGGAGGCCCTCACCGGCGTCCATATGGTGATGGAAGGTCCCAAAGAGACGGTGTTTGAGGAGGTGGGAGCGCCGGAAGGGACCACATTTATAATCCGCAACCTGTTTTTCAATACCCCTGTGCGGCGCAAATTTCTAAAAAGCGCCACCACCGAGGCAGGATATATCATCGATCTGATGGAGCATATGGCCCTGTCCAGACCGGATATCTCCTTTAAATTTCAGGTGGGAGGACAGACCCGGTTTTATACTTCGGGAAACGGGGAGCTGCGGGAAGTGATCTACCGCATCTATGGCAGAGATATGATCCGCAACCTGGTGCCCGTTGAGCTGGAGACAGAGGTATTGGAGATCAGGGGGTATCTGGGGACTCCGGCCATCGTCCGCTCCAACCGCAATTTTGAAGTCTATTTTTTAAACGGCCGGTATATCCGCAGCAATCTGCTGAGCCGTGCCATCGAGGAGGGATACAGAGAGTATCTGATGCAGCACAAGTTTCCGCTCTGCGTGCTGCATATGACGCTTAAAGACCTCTCGAAAGTGGATGTGAACGTGCATCCCAGCAAGATGGAGGTGCGCTTTTTGGACGGGCCGCAGATATTTGACGCGGTGTCCGCAGGCATCAGAGAACGCCTGCGAAACCGGGAGATGATCCCCGATGTGGGTATTGACGGGAATCAGCCTGCCGGGAGGGATGTACGGCTGCTTCAGGAGCTGTCTCAAGGCGGTAAGACGGCTCGGGAACATGCAGGGCATTCTTTCCCGCGTCCCATGCCGGAGCCCCGCCCCTATGCCCGGGCAGGAGAAACGCAGTCCGCAGCGGCAAGTTCCCCCAAAAATCTCCGGACAGGAGAAACGCCGCCGGTGACAAGTCCCCACACAGAGATTTGTGAGCTGTCAGTGGATACAGGCAGGCAGAAAGAAAAACTTCCCGCGGCCCCGGAACCTTTTGAGCAGAACCGTACCCGGCAATACCGGGTCATGGAGGAGATGCGTTACGAGGCGGCTCAGGAACAGACGCGGGACTATAAGCAGGGTGAACTGTTTGAGGACAAGATCCTGACCCCGGAAAAGAGGGTATACTTTAAGCTGATCGGGCAGGTGTTTGACACCTACTGGCTCATAGAATATGAGGACAAGCTGTACATCATAGACCAGCACGCCGCCCATGAGAAGGTGAAATTTGAACGGTTCATGAAACAGTACCGCGAAAAGAGTCTGGTATCCCAGAACCTGATGCCTCCTATAATCCTCAGCCTCACGGGACAGGAGGAGACGGTTTATAAGGAGTATGCCTCTGTCTTTACGGAACTGGGCTTTGAGGTGGAACCCTTCGGCGGCAGCGAGTACGCTCTGCGCAGCGTTCCGGTGGATCTCTACGGCTGTGGGGAAAAGGAACTGTTTCAGGCGGTGCTGGACGATCTTTCGGAGGGGGGCACCAGGGGCGATCCCACGGCGGTGCGGGAGAAGATCGCCTCCATGTCCTGTAAAGCAGCCGTAAAGGGCAACAACCGGCTCAGCACCCAGGAGGCCCAAAGGCTCATAGACGAACTGCTGACGCTGGACAATCCCTACAACTGTCCCCACGGACGCCCTACCATAATATCCATGAGCAAATATGAATTGGAGAAAAAGTTTAAGCGATGAAACCTTTGATCGTACTGACAGGCCCCACGGCGGTGGGCAAGACGGCTCTGTCCATAGAGCTTGCGAAAGAGGTGGGCGGGGAGATCCTCTCGGCGGATTCCATGCAGGTCTACCGGGGGATGGATATCGGTTCCGCCAAGATACGTCCCCAGGAGACCCGGGGGGTCCCCCATCATCTGATCGATGTGCTGGACCCCTCCCTGGAGTTCAATGTGGTGGTGTTCCAACAGCTTTGCAGGCAGGCCATGGAGGGGATCTATGAGCGGGGGAATATCCCGATCCTCACCGGGGGTACCGGATTCTATATTCAGGCGGTGCTGCGGGATATAGACTTTACCCAGAACCCGGAAAATACCCGGTATCGCAGGCAGCTGGAACAGCTGGCCGCCGAGAGAGGGGGGCAGGCGCTGCATGAGATGCTTAAGGAGGCGGACCCCGGGGCGGCCCAGGCCATTCATGCCCACAATATAAAGCGCATGATCCGTGCGCTGGAGTTCCATCATCTTACGGGAGAGAAAATATCCGAACACAACGAGAGGGAGGCGGAGAAGACCTCTCCCTACCGCTACTGTTACTTTGTGCTGAACGATGACAGGGATAATCTCTACCGGCGTATCGAGGAGAGAGTGGACCGGATGCTGGAGGAAGGGCTGGTGGAGGAGGTGCGCGCCCTGATGGCCCGGGGATGCCGGAGGGATATGGTGTCCATGCAGGGGCTGGGCTATAAGGAGATATTGGATCATCTGGCCGGAGAGATCACACTGGAGGAGGCCGTGTACCGCATTAAACAGGGGACGCGGCATTTTGCCAAGAGACAGCTGACCTGGTTTCGCCGGGAGAGGGATGTAATCTGGCTGAACAAACAGGATTATGGGTATGATGACAAGAAGATCCTTGCGGCGATATTGCGGTATCTCCGGGAGGCGGGGATTCTGCGGACATAATGTCCGTTGCGGCAACACTCCGCAGGAGACGAAATAACTGCGTCCTGCGGTACTGATAAATACGCCCATGTCACGGGCAGATTGGATGTGATTTTCTATGAATATTGGATATGATATGTATGGAGCGCTGGGAATCTCTGAGGAAGTCTATGCCTATGGGGAAACGGTGGCCCGGGGGCTGCTGTCCCGTTTTGCCGAGATAGACGACATAGCGCAGTACAACCAGCTGAAGGTGCTAAAAGGTATGCAGGACCAGCAGGTGAGCGAGGCTTGTCTGCTGGGCACCACAGGTTACGGTTACAACGATCTGGGACGGGATACTCTGGAGCGGGTGTACGCGTCCGTATTCCACACCCAGGACGCTCTGGTGCGTCCCCAGATCACCTGCGGCACCCATGCGCTGGCCCTGGCGCTTATGAGTAATCTACGGCCCGGGGACGAACTTCTCTCCCCGGTGGGAAAGCCCTACGATACGCTGGAGGAGGTTATCGGTATACGGCCCTCCAAAGGCTCTCTGGCGGAGTACGGCGTGAGCTACGCACAGGTGGATCTGCTGCCGGACGGCGGTTTTGACTATGACAATATCCGCCGGGCCATAAACGGGAGAACCCGCCTTGCGACGATACAGCGTTCCAAGGGATATCAGACCCGGCCCACTCTGTCCGTTGCCCGGATCGGAGAACTGATCGCCTTTATAAAAGGCATCAAACCGGATGTGATCTGCATGGTGGACAACTGCTACGGGGAGTTTGTGGAGACTACCGAACCCAGCGACGTGGGAGCGGATATGGTGGTGGGTTCCCTGATTAAAAATCCCGGAGGCGGACTGGCTCCCATCGGGGGATATATAGCGGGGCGCAGCGACTGTGTGGAAAACGCCGCGTACCGCCTGACTTCTCCGGGGCTTGGCAAGGAAGTGGGCGCTTCCCTGGGCGTGCTGAAAGATTTCTATCAGGGGTTCTTCCTGGCCCCCACGGTGACTGCGGGAGCCTTGAAGGGGGCGGTCTTTGCCGCCAACATATACGAAGGACTGGGATTTGGAGTGGTGCCGGACGGTAGTCAGTCACGGCATGATATCATCCAGGCGGTGACATTCGGTGATCCGGAGGGCGTGATCGCTTTCTGTCAGGGTATCCAGGCCGCCGCTCCCGTGGACAGCCATTTGACCTGCGAGCCCTGGGACATGCCCGGCTATGACGCCCAGGTGATCATGGCGGCAGGGGCCTTTGTGTCCGGTTCCTCCATCGAGCTGTCGGCGGACGGTCCCATCAAGCCTCCCTACGCAGTCTATTTTCAGGGAGGGCTGACCTGGCAGCATGCCAAATTCGGTATTTTGCGATCTTTGCAGTCTCTTGTCGACAAAGGTCTGGTTAAGTCACAGGACGTCGCTAAAGCCAGAGAAAAGTTGAAAAAATCCCTGTCATAAATCTCGGATTGGGTGTGTACAGAACTGCAAAAATATGGTAAGATAGTTTAAATGTTCCTATCGGGAGAATCCCGGAAACAGGCAGGAATACTGACACAAAAGAAAGTAGAGGGAGTACTTTTGAAGAGAGTCAATTGGGTATTTATCGTTCTGGTATTGATCGGTTTTGTTATAGGCCGGTTTATCGGAACCTATTTCAGCGGAAGTTTTCTGAATTACGGTCAGACCTTTGGCCTGAGCAGTCCTATCGTACTTGACCTCGGATTTATCATCCTGACGTTCGGACTGCAGATTCAGATTACCATCGCCAGCGTTATCGGCGTAGTGATCGCACTGCTGGTATACCGGTTTATCAGATAGTCCTGCGCGGGACCGCATATTGGGAAAGGGCGGACGGGAGGACAATGGATCAACTGAATAAGGTAAAGCGTGAGAATCTACCCTATGAGAAATTCTTGCGTTTCGGGCCTGAGAGCCTGACGGAAAGCGAACTTCTGGCAATCATCCTGCGGACGGGCACCCGGGATAAAAGCGCTCTGGAACTGGCGCAGGAGGTGCTTGCGCTGGCGGAGCCGTCCAGGGAGGGGCTGCTGGGGCTGCACGACATCCCCATTGAGCGTTTAATGCAGATAAACGGCATAGGGGAAGTGAAGGCCGTAAAGCTGAAATGCATCACGGAGTTATCCCAGCGGATCGCGTCCGCAACGGCCAGGGAGCGCATTTGCCTGCAAAGGCCGGGCACGGTGGCCGCTTATTATATGGAGCGGCTGCGGCACAGAAAGACCGAGTGCGTGGTGTTGGCGTCGGTGGACGCCAAGAGCAGACTGCTTCAGGATACCATGCTTTCAAACGGCAGCGCCACCATGTCCCTGATCTCTCCGAGAGAGATTTTTATGGAAGCGCTGAAGAATCAGGCTGTCAGCATCATTCTGATACACAACCATCCCAGCGGCGATCCCACACCCAGCAAGGCGGATGCCCAGCTGACCGGAGAATTGGCGGGAATTGGACAGATGCTGGGGATTCCGCTGCTGGACCATATCATTATCGGAGACAATAAATATATGAGTTTCCGGGAAGAAAAACTTATACCGTAATATACATCATTAAAAGGGGGCCAGTTATATGGCAAACAACGCATTCGGTATCGACCTGGGTACCAACAATATCAAAATCTACAGCAGAAATGACGACAATATCTTTGTAGAAAAAAATATGATCGCCATCGAAAACAAAAACACTCTCTTTGCCTACGGTGATTCCGCTTTTGAAATGTATGAGAAAGCGCCGGCAAATATTCATATATCTTATCCGCTTTCCAATGGCGTTATCGCCGATATCAAAAATATGGAGACCCTGATTCGGTATTTTATCGGGGATATTCAAAAGGGTAAGACTCTGCCAGCCGATTATTTTATCGCGGTTCCCACGGATGTGACGGAGGTGGAGAAGAGAGCGTTTTACGATCTGGTCAGGGACGCCAATATGAAGGCCCGCAAGATCATGGTGGTGGAAAAAGCCGTGGCGGACGGTCTGGGAATGGGAATAGACGTCAAAAACTCCCAGGGTGTCATCGTTGTAAACGTAGGCTTTGAGACTACGGAGATCTCCATTTTATCTCTGGGCGGTATCGTTCTGAGCCGTTTGATCAAAGTGGGCGGAGTGAAGTTTGACGAGGCGATCCGCTCCGCCGTGCGCCGGGAGTTCAGCCTGATCATAGGCGGCAAGACGGCGGAAGCTGTCAAGATGTCCCTGTTTAAGCTGGAGGAGGACAGGCAGGGAGCCGTGGTCTACGGGCGGGATATCGTGACAGGGCTGCCTGTGGAGCGGGAGATTCCCACCCAGCTGGTGGTGGACTCTCTGGAGGAGCATTTTAACACCATTGTGGATAATGTGAAGGTGATTCTGGAGAGAACGCCTCCCGAACTGGCGGCGGACATCTATCGCAACGGCGTTTATCTCACCGGCGGCGCGTCTCAGACCAGCCATCTGGCGGAGCGTCTCAGTCAGGGCACGGGCCTGAAGGTCAACGTCTCGGACAGCCCCATGACCAGCGTGGCTCTGGGCTTGTCCAAAATCATTAACGAGGACAACTATAAAACCGTAGCGTATGCGATTGAAGGGATGAGTAAATGAGCCCAGTGATCAAAAAAAAGGGGGAGAAATTTACGATACCGAGTAAATATCTCCTTTTTGCTTTAACCTGTCTGTGTACCGTGCTGATGGCGTTGACGTTCAGCACCGATATATTCAACCGGCCGCTGAACGCAGCGGTGGGTTATATTGTGGTTCCTTTTCAGCAGGGGATCAGTAAGATGGGCAGCTGGCTCTCGGGGCGCAAGGACGAATTGGTGCAGATCCGCCAGCTGCTGGAGGAAAATGTGCGGCTGCAGCAACAGGTGGATGAGCTTTTGGTGGAGAACACACTGCTTCAGCAGGAAAAATCGGAGCTCAGCCGCCTGCGGGAACTGTACCAGCTGGACAACCAATATGACGAATACCACAAAGTGGGGGCCAGGATCATTGCCCGGGACAGCGGGAACTGGTACTCGACTTTTCTGATAGATAAGGGAACGGACAACGGTCTGGAGATCAATATGAACGTTATCGCCAGCGGCGGCCTGGTGGGCCGTGTCAGCGAGGTGGGGCCCAACTGGGCCAGGGTCACCTCCGTCATTGCGGACAATTCCAATGTGTCCGCCAAGACGCTGAGCTCTTCCGACACAATGATCGTGTCAGGGGATCTGCAGGCCATGCATGACGGCGTTATCCGTTTCAGCCAGCTGATAGACAGTCAGGACAACGTGGTGGTAGGTGACAAAGTAGTTACGTCCCATATCAGTGACAGGTATCTGCCCAATATTCTGATCGGTACGATACATACCATTAACAGGGACTCCAACAATCTGACCAAATCCGGTTTATTGACACCCGCCGTAGATTTTGAGCATCTGGAGGAAGTGCTGGTGATCACGGATATGAAATGGGAGATGGAAGATGCTTAGAAAAATAACCACGGCGGTGATGATCCTGTTCTGTTTTCTGCTGCAGGTTACTCTGTTCCGCAGCCTGGCTTTTGCGGGGATCGTGCCAAATCTGCTGATCGTGCTGACCTCCTCCTTCGGCTTTATGCGCGGGGAGAAAGAAGGTCTGCTGATCGGATTCTTTTCGGGATTGTTATGTGATATTTTCTTTGCGGATATGCTTGGATTCCATGCGCTGGTATATATGTATATCGGCTTTCTGAACGGAAAATTCTGCAAGATATTCTATCCTGAAGATATCAAACTTCCTCTGGCGCTGATCACTGTCAGCGATCTGTCCTACGGCATGGTCTGTTATGTGCTGCTGTTTTTGCTGAGAGGCAGACTGAACTTCCCGTTTTATCTGGGGACCGTGATCCTGCCGGAGACCGTATATACCATTGTTGTGACCTGTCTGCTGTATCCTCTGGCCCTGTTCGTCAATAACCGGCTGGAGGCATTCGAGAGAAAGAGAGCGAAGAAATTTGTTTGACAAGCTGAAGGAAGATATCATCAACTTTTTTACCAGCCGGCTGACGCTGATGACCATTTTATTCGGTCTGCTTGGAGGCATATTGATATACCGCTGTTTTGTGTTGCAGATCGTACACGGACAGGAATATCTGGACAATTTTATGCTGGAGACCGAGAAGACCCGGGATATCGCCTGCTCCCGGGGCAGTATCAGAGACCGGGACGGCAATATCCTGGCCTATGATGAACTGGCTTATTCGGTCAAAATAGAGGATGTGTATGAAAACAGTTCCAACAAAAACAGGGAACTCAATGCCACCGTCTATGATCTGATACGGAAGATTGAAAAAAACGGCGACCACATTATCACGGATTTTAATATCGTGCTGGATGAACACGGCAATTTCGTCTACAATGTGTCCGGAAACAGACTTCTGCGCTTTCTGGCGGACGTCTATGGACATACTACCATCGACAAGCTGGAGGACGAGGAGCGTACGGCCACGCCCCAGGAGGTGCTGGACTATCTGGGCAAACGTTTTGGCATCGGCAAGTATGCTGTGGAAAACGACAGCAAAAGCGAATTTCTGGCGGGAGAGGGTTATACCGACGAGGAATTCCTAAAGATGATGAACATACGATACGCCATGCACCTTACCAGCTACCGCAAATATATCGGCACCACGGTGGCAAAGGATGTGAGCGCCGAGACTGTGGCCGTCATCATGGAGAATCTGGATCAGCTGGCCGGCGTCTCCATCGTGGAAGACACGGTGCGCAGATACAACGAGAGCGTATATTTCGCCCATATCCTGGGATATACCGGCAAGATCGATTCGGAGGAGCTATCAAGCCTAAATGAGCAGGATCTGGCTGACGGCGGCACCGGAGAGCGCTATACCAGCAATGACGTGGTGGGTAAGAGCGGTATTGAGAAATCCATGGAAACCACTTTGCAGGGGGTAAAGGGCTCCGAGACTGTATGTGTGGACAACACGGGCAAAGTGATCAGCATTTTGGACCGTCAGGAGGCCCAGGCAGGCAATGATGTGTATCTGACCATCGATATGGATCTGCAGATCAGCTGCTACAAGATCCTGGAACAGCATATCGCCGGTATCCTGTTGGACAAGATCATCAATGCCAGAGAGGCCCCCGAGGTCACAAACGGAGACCTTAAGATTCCCATTTATGACGTATACTTTGCCACCATCAACAACAGCGTCATTGATATCACGCATTTTGGCGGGGAAAATGCCGGCGACACCGAGCGGGAAGTCTATGATAAATATCTGGAATACCGGGAGAAGACCTACCAGCGTCTGGCAGACGAATTGCAGCAGAAAAAAACTCCCTATAATAAACTGTCGCTGGAGTACAAGATGTACCAGCTCTACCTTGTAAATGATATATTGCGGGAGAACGGTATCATCGACTCCTCGCTGCTAGACCGCGAGGACCCCGTGCACCTGGCCTGGTCCAGAGACGAGGTGATCAGTCTGCACGAATATTTGAACCACTGTATTGCCTCCAACTGGATAGATGTGGACAAGCTGCATATTGAACAGCAATATGCGGACTCCGCGGAAATATATAATGGGATATGCGACTATATCTTTGAGGCGCTGGACGGCGAGCTGGAATTCCAGAAACTGATCTACCGTTTTATGATAGAGAACGATGTGATAAGCGGCAGGCAGATCTGTAAGATCCTGTGCGAACAAAGCGCCATTGAGATTCCTCAGGAAGACATTGAGAAACTTTATGACGGCAGCATGTCCGCATATGACTTTATGAAAAACCGGATACTCTATATGAATATCACACCGGCTCAGCTGGCGCTGGACCCCTGTACCGCCACCATCGTAGTGACCAACGTAGACACCGGCGATGTGCTGGCCCTGGTGTCCTATCCGGGCTATGACAACAATATGATGGCCAACTCCGTGGACCCGGAATATTATAGCAAGCTGCTGGCAGACAAGACCAGCCCCATGCTCAACTATGCCACCCAGTACGCGGCGGCGCCCGGTTCCACTTTCAAGATGGTGTCCTCCACAGCGGCGCTGATGGAGGGGGAAGTCACGCTGAGCAGCAAAGTGAACTGCACCGGCTCCTACACCCAGGTTACGCCGTCTCCGAGATGCTGGCGACGCAGCGGTCACGGCTCTCTGGATCTGACGGCGGCCATACAGAACTCCTGTAACTTCTTTTTCTATGATATGGGATACAGGTTTGCCACCAAGAGCGGCAGTTATATTGCGCAGGACGGTCTGGATGTGCTGGCGAAATATGCCGAGATGTACGGTCTGACGGAAAAGTCCGGTGTGGAGATCGAGGAATCACAGCCGTCTGTTTCCGATGAATTGCCCATCCCCTCCGCCATCGGCCAGGGTACCAACAGCTTTACCGCCGTGGGACTCAACCGCTATGTGGCCACGGTGGCAAACGGGGGAAACTGTTACAATCTCACACTGCTGGAACATGTGCAGGACAAGGAGGGCGAGGTGCTGATGCGCCAGGAACCGTCCCTGCGGGGTACGGTGGATATGCCTGTGGAGTACTGGAACTCCATTCGCCTGGGGCTGCGCCGGGTGATAGAGGGGAAGAGCTATTTTAACGAACTGCCCGTAAGCGTGGCCGGCAAAACCGGTACCGCGCAGCAGATCACAAGCCGCCCCAACCATGCGCTTTTTGTGGGCTACGCGCCCTATGACAACCCGGAGATCGCTTTCACCGTCAGGATACCTTTCGGATATTCTTCGGACTACGCGGCGCAGACAGCCAAGGATGTGGTCTCCTATTATTTCGGACTGGAGCCCGTGGAAGATATCATAGACGGCATGGCAGTCACTCCCGAGGCCGGCGTAACGATCAATGAAATATAGTATCAGGAGGGGACAATGAAGGATGCAGTATTGATCAAAAGCTATCAAAACGGTATCAATCTGATCATGAGGGAAGAAGTGCCCTTTGAGCAGATCACAGAAGAGTTGTCAGCCAAACTTCGCGCCTCCCGCGGCTTTTTTGGCAATGCGGACGTAGCGCTTTCCTATGAAGGCCGCAGGCTGGATCATGAACAGGAGCTGGCTCTGGTAGACGTGGTGCGTCAGTCCAGCGATTTAAGCCTTATCTGTATCGTGGGCAAAGATGAGGAGACCAACAGACGGTATATCAAAGCGATCCAGAAAGTACAGGAGAAACTCCCGGCAGGCAGCGAAGGACAGTTTCACAAAGGCTCCCTGAAAAACCGGGAGGTATTGGAGACAGAGAGCAGCATTATCATATTGGGGGACGTAAATCCGGGCTGCGCCGTGATGTCCGCCCAGAATATAATCATCCTGGGAGGGCTGTACGGGGAGGCTTACGCCGGAACCGGCGGCAACAAGGGAACCTATGTGGCAGCGCTTGAAATGGAGCCGGAGAGGATCAATATCGGCGATTTCAAATACAAATGCAACGACAAACAGACAAAGTGGGGAATCCGCTCTAAGGTACAGCCGAAGATCGCATATGTAAAAAACGAGAAGATTGTCATGGAACCGCTTACCAAGGAGATACTGGACACCTTTTAGGAACTGTCCGAAAATAACTTGTGCAGATGACGCAGGATAAATTCGTACAGGCAAGGCGGAAGAGGGAGGCGTACCGGGGTACGCTGACTGATGACAACGCAGACTGTGCGGATTTAGACAAGTCAAATGCACAAGTTATTAATGGACAGTTCCTTAGGTATATCCGGGCGACGATTATGATTGCTGCCAGAGACATGGCAGAACGGAGGTAAGTATCATGAGTGAAGTAATTGTCGTCACATCAGGGAAGGGCGGTGTGGGTAAGACCACCACATCCGCAAACGTTGGAACAGGTCTGGCAAAGGCGGGGAAAAAGGTCTGTCTCATAGACACAGACATCGGACTGCGCAATCTGGACGTGGTCATGGGTCTTGAAAACCGGATCGTGTATAATCTGGTGGATGTGGTGGAGGGGAGCTGCCGGGTAAAACAGGCGCTGATACGGGACAAGCGCAACCCCGGACTGTATCTGATGCCGTCCGCTCAGACCCGGGACAAGAGCGCTGTCACCCCCGGACAGATGGTAAAGGTGATCGATCACTTAAAAGAGCAGTTTGACTATATCATTCTGGACTGTCCGGCAGGGATCGAGCAGGGATTTCAGAACGCCATAGCGGGGGCGGACCGGGCGCTGGTGGTGACCACACCGGAGGTTTCCGCCATTCGGGACGCGGACCGCATCATCGGACTGCTGGAAGCAAACGGTTTTCAGAAAATGGATCTGATCATCAACCGGCTGCGCATGGATATGGTGAGAAGAGGAGATATGATGTCCTCCTCGGATGTGGTGGATATTCTGGCAGTTCCGCTGATCGGCATTATCCCCGATGACGAGAATGTGGTGATCAGCACCAATCAAGGGGAGCCTCTGGTGGGCACCGGCACACCGGCAGGTATGGCATACCAGAACGTATGCCAGCGCGTACTTGGCAGAGAGGTTCCGTTTTTGAACCTGGAAAAGACCATATCTTTCTGGACAAGGGTGAGTGGTATTTTCCACAAGGTATGAGAGGGGGCATTCTAAGCATGAGATTTTTTTTCAGAAAAAAAAGCTCCCGCGAAGTCGCCAAAGACAGGCTGAAGATTCTGCTGATCTCTGACAGGGTCAACTGTTCTCCGGAGATGATGGAGCTGATAAAAACGGATATTGCCAAGGTGATATCCAAGTACATGAAGATCGATACCGGAAATATGGACATACAGATCGGCAAGATGGGAAATCAGGGCAAGAGAGGAATGCGCAATCCTGTGCTGAGCGCAAGTATCCCCATATTGGATCTGAACAAAAATGTCTGAAAATTATGATATACATGAGGATCTGATAGAATGTTTAACAAGGGCTATAGAATCAGAAATTATGACTTTAAATTAATCCTGATGATTCTGGCGCTTTCCACCATCGGAGTTTTCGCGGTGGGAAGCGCGCAGCAATCGGTACAGCAGAAACAGCTGATCGGAGTGATCGCAGGCACCTTTTTGATGGTGGTTATTTCCTTTTTTGATTACACAGTCCTGTTGAAATTATATTGGTTGATGTACGTTGGGAATTTAGTACTACTTTTGCTTGTGCGTTATCTGGGATATGAGACAAAAGGCGCGCAGCGCTGGTTTCAGATACCCGGAGGCTTTCGTTTCCAACCTTCGGAGACAGCAAAAATTTTGTTGATTTTATTCTTCGCACAGTTTATTATGAAACATATAGAGAAGTTTAATACTTTTCGGATCATCGCTCTGTGCGTATTGTTGATGGCGGCTCCCTGGTATTTGATCTACAGGCAGCCGGATCTGTCCACCAGCATCGTGATGCTGGCGCTGTTCTGTATCATCATGTTTGCAGGGGGCCTGAGTTTTAAGGTCATATTCGGAGTGTTGGCCGCAGCCATACCGGCTCTGGCTCTTCTGGTGGCTCTGGCGCTGCAGCCTGACAGCGGCAATACGATACTAACAAACAACCAGAAAGGGCGAATTCTGGCGTTTATCTATCCGGAACAGTACGCAACCACCACGGCCTATCAGCAGCTCAATTCGGTGACGGCCATTGCCTCCGGCATGTTGAACGGCAAGGGATATATGAACAACGAGATCACCTCCGTGAAGAACGGAAACTTTATCTCTGAGGCCCAGACGGACTTTATATTTGCCGTGATCGGGGAGGAGTTCGGGTTTAAGGGAAGTCTCGCGGTGATCCTGCTGGAAACGTTCATCGCCCTGGAGTGCATTCATGTGGCACGCAGAGCCAGGGACCCGGCAGGGACGATCATAGCCGCCAGCGTAGGGGGGCTGGTGGGCGTTCAGGCATTTATCAATATTGGGGTGGCCACTTTCATACTGCCAACCACCGGTTTGACACTGCCTTTTGTAAGTTATGGGCTGACTTCTCTGATGAGTCTTTTTATAGGCATGGGTTTTGTGTTAAATGTGCGTCTGCAAGCCAAAAGATAGTTGTTTGGGCAGACCGGGGCCAGGCAATAATGTATGAGAGAGGTGTTTTGATATGAATATTGCACTCATCGCGCATGACGCGAAGAAAAAACTGATGCAGAATTTTTGTATCGCGTATCGGGGGATACTGAACAAGAACGAACTGTATGCCACCGGCACCACCGGGCGGCTGATAGAAGAGGTGACCAATCTGAATATTCACAAGTTCCTGGCCGGTCATCTGGGAGGAGAACAGCAGATCGGTGCACAGATCGAACACAATCAGATGGATCTGGTCATCTTTCTGCGCGATCCGCTGACCCCAAAGTCACACGAGCCGGATGTCAACAATGTGGTGAAACTGTGCGACATGCACAATATCCCGTTGGCGACCAATCTGGCTACAGCGGAGCTGTTGATTAAGTCCTTAGACAGAGGAGACCTTGAGTGGCGTGAAATGTACAAATAATCGCAGGATAAAAATAATGTGCCTCTCTCTGATCACTGCACTGGGACTTTGCTGTACGGGCTGCGGACAGAGCGCTTATGAGATGCCTTATGATCCGGACGCGGCGGTCAGCGGTTTTAATGTGATCAGTCGCCAGAACAGCAAGGCGGCCCATACCTTCGCGGAAGATCTGTGTGTGGTGACCGAGAATATCACAAATGACGAGACGGTGGATATGACCCAGGCGGAGGCGGCGGTTCTCTTTGACGTGAACAACCGTGAGGTGTTATATGCCAAAAACGCTCATGAAAAGCTGCATCCTGCCAGTCTGACCAAAGTGATGACAGCGCTGGTGGCGCTGAAATACGGCAGTATCGATCAGGTGATGACAGCCACAGATGTTGTGAACATCACAGAGACCGGCGCTACATTGTCGGGCGTAAAGCCCGGCGATACCATGACGCTGAATCAGGCGCTATACGCGCTGCTTTTGCAGAGCGGTAACGATGTGGCCATGATGATCGCGGAGAATGTGGGCGGCACTGTGGAACACTTTGTGGAACTGATGAATCAGGAAGCCCAGGAACTGGGAGCCACCAACACCCATTTCATGAATCCCCACGGGCTCACCCAGGAAGAGCATTATACAACGGCGTATGATCTTTATCTGATATTTAATGAGGCTCTGAAATACGAAAAATTCAATGAGATCATCCAGGCCGGCAGCTACGAGACTACATACAGCGATTCCGCGGGTACGGTAAAGAATCTGCGGGCGCAGACATCCAATCTGTTTCTCAGAGGAAATTATAAGGCCCCTGACAATATTACAGTGATCGGCGGGAAGACAGGCACCACCAATGCCGCCAGAAGCTGTCTGGTGCTGCTATCCCGGGATGCGGGCGGTTCTCCTTATATCTCTGTTATACTGAAGGCGGAAACCAGAGATCTGCTCTATGAAAAAATGATAGATTTATTGGATGAAATACAGAATTAAAGGTTGTTTTTTAGTCTGATATAAACTATAATAACAGTAGTTCTAAAAATTTACTTTAGGAGGGTTACCAATGGTTCAACTGATTGTAGGCAATAAGGGCAAGGGAAAGACAAAACATTTGTTGGATAAGGTAAATAATGAAGTGAAGAGTATCACGGGTAATATCGTATACCTGGATAAAAGTACCAAGCACATGTATGAACTAAATAATAAGGTTAGACTGATCGACGTATCACAGTTTATGATTGAGAATGCCAGCGAGTTTATCGGATTTGTCAGCGGAATCATCTCCCAGGATCACGACCTGCAGCAGATGTATTTTGACAGCTTTTTGAAGATCTCCTGCCTGGAGGGCGCGGATATCACAGACACTGTGGCCAAGCTGGAGAAAGTCAGCAAGGCTACAGGCGTAGACTTTATTCTGAGTGTTTCCAAGGACGAAGGAGAACTGCCCGAATCAGTTAAGAATAATATTCTTATTTCCCTGTAAATGAGAATCAAAAGACGTACAGACAAAAGCCTCGGACATCAAGCTGGGGCTTTTTTCTAAGATATTTATTTTTTGGAGGTGACCGGTGGCACAGAGACAGCAGCCCCCTAACAATATCAGGAAATATCGAAAACCCCTGAATCTGAATATCGGCATGATCATCTTTGTGGCTATTATGGTCTATGTGGTGTACTGCGTTTTCGCCTCTCTGCAGGTGGAGCATATATCGCCCTATGAGGTCAAAGAAGGGTCTCTGGCCATGAATTATACATACCGAGGCATAGCCATCAGACAGGAGAGTGTGGCAGTTGCGGATAAGGCGGGCTATATCAACTATTATGCCCGCGAGGGAGAGCGGGTGGCCTGCGGAGATCTGGTGTACACGGTGGACGAAACCGGTCGTCTGAACGATTATTTACAGAGCACGGATATGGGTGACAATGCCCTAAGCGAGCGGGAGCTTGCGGAACTGAGAGGGGAGATCGGCGGATTTGTACACAGCTTTGATCCCACCAACTTTGACAGTATATACAATTTTAAATACAGTCTGAAAGGCACAGTCATGAGACTGGCCAATGCCAGTATGATGCAGAATATCAGCAATATCAACAACAGCAGTGATTTGATCGACATGGTGGATTTCTGCCGCAGCGAAAATACCGGCATTGTGACATACTGGACGGACGGCTACGAACAGCTGACGCCGGAGATGGTTAACGCCGATATTTTTGACGAGAAGGAATATGAAAAAAAACAGCTTTTAGGTGTGGATCTGATCACCCAGGGAGACGCGGTGTACAAGCTCTCCACCAGTGAGAACTGGTCTCTGGTGATTCCCGTGGAAGAGGATATAGGTTTACTGTTGCAGGAGAAGAGTACCGTTAAGATCCGGTTTCTCAAGAATCAATACGAGTCCTGGGCCACTGCCAAGCTGATCAGAGGCAGCGACGGGAATCCTTATGTACAATTGGACTTCAACAATTCCATGGTAACGTTTGCCACGGACCGGTATGTGGACATCGAACTGATCCTCAACGATGAAGTGGGTCTCAAAATACCCAATTCTTCCATAGTACAAAAAGACTTCTATCTGGTGCCCGAAGCCTATTTGACCAAGGGGGCGGACGGGAAGGATGGCGTAATATTGGAAAGGTACAATGAAGAGGGAAATATTTACAGTGAATTTTTGGAGACCTCGGTTTACAATTATGATGAGGAAAATAAGGAATATTATCTGGACAGCGCGACGCTGCAGCTTGGCTCCAATATCATCATGCCGGACAGTCAGGAAAAATATACCATCAGCCGCAAGGCTTCTCTCACCGGCGTATACAATATGAATAAGGGATACGCCGATTTCAGACAGATAAATATTCTGTACCAGAATGAAGAATACGCCATCGTAAAGTCCAACACCCGGTACGGTCTGAATGTGTACGACTATATCGTGCTGAACGCGGCGGCTGTGGATGACGCACAGTTTATTTATTGAGCCGGGCGAAGATAGGAGGAACCATGATTCGGGAAAATTTGTTGCAGGTTAAGCACAATATAGAGGATGCTTGCGGACGTTCGGGCCGTGATGCAAGCGAGGTTGGGCTGATCGCCGTGAGTAAGACCAAACCCATAGAGATGTTGCGCGAGGCATATGAGGCCGGGGTACGGGATTTCGGAGAGAACAGGGCTCTGGAGCTGGCGGACAAATATCAGGCTCTGCCAAAGGATATCAGGTGGCATATGATCGGTCATTTGCAGCGTAATAAAGTAAAATATCTGGTGGGTAAAGTACATCTGATCCATAGTGTGGATTCACTGCGGCTGGCTCAGGAGCTCCAGAGAGAAGCGGAAAAGAAACAGGTTCAGGTCAATATTCTGGTGGAAGTCAATGTGGCCGGAGAGAAAAGCAAATTCGGAGGCAGTCTGGAAGATACCCTGCAGCTGGTGCGGGAGATCGCCCTGTTGCCCTCCGTACATATCAAGGGACTTATGACCGTAGCCCCCTATGTGCAGGATCAGGAGGAAAATCGCAGGATTTTTGCAGGCTTAAAGCAATTAGCTGTTGACATTGAGCGGAAAAGCATTGATAATGTTAGTATGAATGTGTTATCCATGGGAATGACCGGAGATTACCGGGTGGCTGTTGAGGAAGGCGCTACCTATGTGCGGGTAGGCACCGGTATTTTTGGCGACAGAACCGTGACTTAAGGAGGGCTTGGTCGCCGAAGATTTTGATAAAGGAGAACAGTATAATGGGTGTAATGGACAAGTTCCTGAATTACATGAAACTGAATGAAGACGAAGACGGCTATTATGATGACGATTACTATGACGATGACATAGAAGATACTCCCGCCCCCAAGAAAATGAACGCGGTAAAGGACAATGACGATCTGCTGGACGAAAAACCGGTGAGAAAACCCTCTACAGGCAAGGTTACACAGATGCGCCAGCCCGCTACCCGCAAGATCTCGGGTGGAGGCGGCATGGAGGTCTGCGTGATCAAGCCCACCACCATAGAGGACGCCCGGGAGATCACGGAGACGCTGTTGGCTAACCGCACCGTGGTGCTGAATCTGGAGGGATTGGACGTGGACATCGCCCAGAGGATCATTGACTTTACCTCAGGCTCCTGCTTTGCCATCTCCGGCAATCTACAGAAGATATCTCATTATATCTTTATCATTACACCGGCAAGTGTGGATATTTCCGGCGATTTTCAGGATATTTTCGGAGGCTCTTTCGACTCTCCCCTGAATACGGATCTATAAGGACATCAATAACTGTCCGGCAGCAAACCGCCGGACAGTTAATTTTTGAAAGCGAGGCGATACTATGGCACAGCGGCTTCCCATACTCTATCAAAATAAGCCCTGTTATGATATCTACATCACCAGGAATTTCAACGATATCACCCAGGAATTTGCACCTTTTGTCACCCCCGGACAGAAGATCTGTATTGTTACGGACTCCAATGTGGCAAATCTGTACGCAGACGCGTTGAAGGGGGAACTGGACAAGCTTTCCGGTAAAGTAGATATCTATACTCTGCCCGCCGGTGAGGAGTATAAGACTTTGGACAGTGTCCGGGACGTCTATACCTTTCTGATCCGGGAGGGCTATGGCCGAAAGGATCTGCTGGTGGCTCTGGGCGGCGGCGTAATAGGCGATATGACAGGCTATATAGCAGCCACCTTTCTGCGGGGGGTGGACTATATACAGGTTCCAACCACTCTGCTGTCCCAGTGTGACAGCAGCATCGGAGGCAAGACGGGTGTAGATTTTGACGGCTATAAAAACATGGTCGGAGCCTTCAAGATGCCGCGTCTGGTATATATGAACATGCATACGCTGCGCACGCTGGAGGACCGCCAGTATTTTTCCGGTTTTGCGGAGGTAATGAAACATGGACTGATCAAAGACGCCAAATTCTATACCTGGCTTGTTGAGCAGATGTATGAGATCTGCGAGAAGGATATGGATGTGCTGGAGGAGATGATCCTGCGCAGCTGTACCGTAAAAAAGCATGTGGTGGAAAAGGACCCTACGGAGCAGGGGGAGAGGGCGCTGTTAAATTATGGACATACCATCGGCCATGCCATTGAAAAAGCCCGCCATTTTCAGTTGCTCCACGGAGAGTGTGTGGCTCTGGGTGCCGTGGCGGCTGCCTATATCTCCTGGAAAAGGGACATGATATCCATGGAAGAATACTATGAGATCCGGGATATGTTCGTGCCTTTTTATCTGCCCATCACCGTGGATGGCATCGACCCTGAGGAGGTGCTGCGGCTTACCAGATCCGATAAAAAAGCCCAGGCCGGCGTTATAAGCTTTGTCTTGTTGGAACGGATCGGCAAGGCAGTCATCCACACTACCGTATCGGACGAGGAGATATTGGATGCGATCCGGGAGATTCATTTTGAGGAAACTCCGGACTGACAGAGATATGAGAGGATAGAAGAGTGAATAAGAAAAAAGCGTTAATGCTGTTTATCGATGTGCTGCTGTGCGTTGTTCTGATCTGGTTTGACCAATTTACCAAGGGGCTGGCTATCAGCCATTTAAAGGGAAGGCCCGCCTATTCTCTGATAGACGGGGTTCTGGAACTTCAGTATCTGGAGAACCACGGCATGGCCTTTGGCATGCTGCAGAATCAAAAGGTATTTATACTGTTTGTGGGCGTTATCTTTATGCTGGTGCTTTTGTTTTTTCTGCTGAAGATGCCCATCAACGGTAAATTTCAGGTGATTCATGTGTTGATGGTGTTCATTATTTCCGGAGGGCTGGGCAATATGCTGGACAGAATGCGCCTGGACTATGTGGTGGATTTCATATCCTTTGTGCTCATCAACTATCCCATATTTAATGTGGCGGATATCTATGTGGTCTGCGCTACCATAGGACTGTTTATCATGTTCCTGTTTGTTCTGAAGGAAAAAGATCTGGAATTTTTGAACTTCAAGCAGAACCGGTATCGGGAGATGTGATATCATGGATGAATTTCGTTTTCAGATTACAGAAGAATATGAGGGAGAGAGAATCGACAAATGCATGTCCATGCTGATGGATTCTCTCTCCCGCAGTTATATTCAGAAACTTATTAAGGAAGGGCAGGTCATGGTCAATGACAAGCCTGTTAAGAGCAGTTATCAGGTTCAGACAGATGATGAGGTGTGTTTTTTCCTGCCTGATTCCCGGGAGCCGGAGATATGTCCGGAGGATATCCCTTTAGATATCCTGTATGAGGACAGAGATCTGCTGGTGGTAAACAAGCCCAAGCAGATGGTGGTGCATCCTGCCGCAGGGCATTATACCGGCACTTTGGTAAACGGCATTATGTTTCACTGCGGCAATGAATTGTCCGGTATCGGCGGGGTGCTGCGCCCCGGGATCGTCCATCGGATAGATATGGACACAACAGGCTCCCTGATCGTCTGCAAAAATGATAAGGCACACAACGGCATCGCCGCGCAGCTGAAGGAGCATTCCGTCACCAGACGCTATCGGGCCATATGTCACGGCGTGATTCCTGAGCAGGAGGGAACCGTGGACAAACCCATCGGCCGTCATCCCACCGATCGCAAAAAGATGGCGGTCAATGAGAAATGCGGCAGACATGCCGTGACACATTACAGGGTGCTGCGCCGTTTTCGTGAATACACTTATATAGAGTGTGAACTGGAGACCGGACGCACCCATCAGATCAGGGTACATATGGCCAGTATCGGTCATCCTCTGCTGGGGGATGAAGTATATTCTCAGGGGAGAAAATGTCCTTTTTCCCTGCGGGGACAGACGCTTCACGCCATGACTATCGGATTTATTCACCCTTCTACCGGAAAATATGTGGAAATAGTGGCTCCGCTGCCGGAATATTTTCAGCATTTGTTAGAAATTTTGCAATAATTAATTGTTTTGCGATCAAATTTGATGTATAATAAGTATAGATAAATGCAAACATTTATACTTCAAAGGGAAAGAGGGTTACGCGTATGAATACTGTGATTACCATTGGACGTCAGTTTGGCTCTGCGGGACGGGAGATCGGAGAAAAATTAGCGGAATATTTCGGCATCAAATGTTATGACAAGGAACTGCTCAGCAGAGCGGCCCAGGAGAGCGGTTTCTGCGAGGAGATGATTCAGAATCATGATGAACGTCCCACCAATTCCTTTTTATACAATCTGGTGATGGATACCTATTCCTTTGGCTATAACGCCTCCTCTTTTGTGGATATGCCCATCAGCCACAAGGTATTTCTGGCGCAGTTTGATACGATAAAGAAGATAGCGGATGAGGGCGGCTGTGTGATCGTGGGCCGCTGCGCGGATTATGCTCTGGCGGACTATGAGAACTGTATCCATCTGTTTATCTATGCGGACGAGGATACCAAGGTAAAGCGGATCATGCAGAAGTATCAGCTCAGCGAATCCAAGGCCAGGGACATGATCGTTAAAAAGGATAAGCAGCGCCAGAGTTATTACAATTATTATTCCTCCAAGAAATGGGGCCGGGCGGACAGTTATGACCTGTGCATCAACAGCAGTGTGCTGGGCGTGGAGGGTACGGTAAAACTGATCATTCAGTATATAGAGGATTTCGAGGCGAGAAAGAAATAGAAATAATAAGTATAGATATAAAAAAATAGACAGAATAAGCCAAATTTTTTCTTGACAAATAAGGCACCTCATGCTATTATAATCCAGTATGCCGCATAACTAGGTAAAAGTGTGTCATTTTGTGACACCACCAAAGTTAGCGAGTAAGAACAAAAGTATTTCATGCTGGAGTTCGTGAATAGGAGGTGCCTTATGTACGCAATTATTGCAACAGGTGGAAAGCAGTACAAAGTTTCTGAGGGAGATGTGATCAAGGTTGAGAAACTCGACGCGGAAGCTGGTGATACTGTTACTTTTGACCAGGTGATCGCAGTAAGTGACGCTGCCCTTAAGGTTGGCGCGGACGTGGCTAATGCCACTGTAGCAGCTACCGTTATGGAGCAGGGCAGAGGTAAGAAGGTTATTGTATACAAGTACAAGAGAAAAACCGGCTACCACAAGAAAAACGGTCATAGACAAGCATACACTCAGGTTAAGATTGACAAGATTAATGCTTAATGTAAGTGGACGATTATGACGACAGTAGTGATTCGCAGGACAAGAGCACAGCGGTATACAGGATTTACCTGTATGGGACATGCGGAGTACGCAAAACCCGGTAAACCGGACATTCTGTGCGCATCCATATCCGTGCTGGTGATCAATACCATCAACTCTTTGGAGGAACTTGCAGGGGAAACCCTACAGGTGGACTCTGACGAGGAGACAGGGTTTATCCGGTGCGTGATAGAGAGCAGCCTGCAGGAGAAATCCGTCTTTTTGATGGATTCCATGGTGTTTGGTCTGCAACAGCTTTCCAAAACCTACGGAGAAAAGTATCTTACTTTAAAGTTTGAGGAGGTGTAAATCATGTTGAATATGAACCTTCAATTCTTCGCTCACAAAAAGGGTGTCGGTTCTACCAAGAACGGCAGAGATTCCGAGTCCAAGAGACTTGGCGCGAAGAGAGCTGACGGACAGTTCGTAAAAGCCGGTAACATTCTGTACAGACAGCGTGGTACCAAGATTCATCCCGGTGTAAACGTGGGTATCGGCGGCGATGACACATTGTTTGCGTTGGTGGATGGCGTTCTGAGATTCGAGAGAAAAGGCAGGGACAAGAAACAGGCTTCTGTATATCCTGTCGAGCAGTAATGCTGAGTATCGGACATAGTCACGTGAGGCTTCAAACATATTTTTTTGTTTGAAGCCTTTTAGTTATTAAGAGGAGTAAAACCGGATGTTTGCAGACAGAGCGACTATATATGTGAAGAGCGGCAAGGGCGGGGACGGACACGTGTCGTTCCGCAGGGAAAAATATGTTCCGAACGGCGGTCCGGACGGCGGAGACGGAGGTCATGGCGGAGATGTGATCTTCCGTGTGGACGAGGGAATGAATACGCTGGCGGATTACCGCCATGTGCGCAAATATAAAGCGGAGGACGGCGAAACCGGCGGTAAGAGAAACTGTCACGGGAAAAACGGACAAAGTATCGTATTGAAGGTGCCTTCGGGGACCGTGATCAAAGAGGCGGAGACGGGAAAAGTCATCGCGGATATGTCAGGCGATACCAGGGAAGTCGTTCTGCTAAAGGGCGGCAGAGGCGGCAACGGTAACCAGCACTATGCCACCAGCACCATGCAGGCCCCCAAATATGCCCAGCCCGGACAGCCTGCCCAGGAACTGACACTGCTCTTGGAGTTGAAGGTCATCGCGGATGTTGGTCTGGTTGGCTTTCCCAATGTGGGCAAATCCACCCTTTTATCCCGGGTGAGCAATGCGCAGCCCAAGATTGCCAACTACCATTTTACCACGCTGACTCCCAATCTGGGCGTAGTGGATCTGGAGGATGCCAGAGGTTTTGTCATCGCGGATATCCCCGGTCTGATCGAGGGCGCTTCCCAGGGGGCAGGTCTGGGACATGAATTTTTGCGCCATATTGAACGCACAAAAGTCATCATTCATATTGTAGATGCCGCCGGAACGGAAGGACGTGACCCCATAGCGGATATATACGCCATCAACAAAGAATTGGAAAGCTATAACGCGGATATCTCCAAACGTCCCCAGGTAATAGCCGCCAACAAGATCGATGCCATATATTCCGCTCAGGATAGCGATCCGCTGGCAGCGCTGAAAGCGGAATTTGAGCCAAAAGGGATTCCCGTATATCCCATATCCGCCATCAGCGGCCAGGGGCTGAAGGAACTGCTGTATCATGTCCGGGAGATGTTGGACGGTCTGGATCAGGAGCCCATCGTCTTCGCGCAGGAATACTTTCCGGAGGAGGAGCGGATTTCCGACAGAGATATGCCCTATACCGTTGTATACGATCAGGATGCGGACGAATATGTGGTGGAAGGCCCCCGCATTGAAAAAATGCTGGGATATACCAATCTGGAGAGTGAAAAGGGTTTCACCTTTTTCCAGAATTTCCTGCGTGACAACGGGATATTGCAGGAGTTGGAACAGTTGGGCATCGAAGAGGGCGACACTGTCAGAATGTACGGCCTTAGTTTCGATTATTACAAATAATCTCCATGCCCTGCCGGGGATATGGAATCTGTCAGGGATATGAGAGGATCGGGGATCAAAGGACCCTCGAAGGGAGGATATGATGACAAGTAAGCAGAGAGCATATTTAAAGAGCCTTGCCAGCAGCCTGGACCCTGTTTTTCAGGTGGGCAAATCCAGTCTGACTCCGCAGGTGACGGAGGCCATCGGAGAGGCTTTCAATACCAGGGAGCTGCTCAAGGTTGCCGTACTGAAGAACTGTCTGGACGATCCCAGAGAGATCGCGGAAATGATAGCGGAGCGCACCCATTCCCAGGTAGTGCAGGTGATCGGGAAAAAGATCGTGCTGTACAAGCCTGACCGGGACAACCCCAGAATTCAACTGCCCTGATATGCCGCACGCATTTTACCAAGCGTTTCGACGGAAAACGAAGGAATTTTTGAGGTAAAGGAAAGCGTCGAGAAGATAATCAGAGGTTTATCCTATGATGAGCTGAAAAGAAAATATTAGAAGAAAGAAAAGAATACTTAAATTCATTGAACGTTGTAAGCCGTGGCAAAAGTGCATTTTGGCTGATTGATTATTGGTGTGATAAGGATATTCGGGGGTTAATAATAATGCCATTTTCAAGACATTGGATTATACACATAGAAGCAAGTTTGCGTATAAAAAACAAGATATGTTCATAAGTGCATATTCCAGCCTTACAGAGATGTTAAATCATTGCAGATTATGTGATTTGTGTAGAAATATACATTACGTTTTAGAAAGTATGCAAAGGGAGCACATTTCCCAAAAGGGAGAAAGAATATGGCGGATATCGGAAGCTGGAAAAAAACGGGTATTGTGGGAGGAACTTTCAATCCCATACATACGGGACATCTTCTGCTGGGGCAGTGGGCCATGGAGGAGGCCGGGCTTGACGGCGTGGCTTATATTCCCACGGGCAATTCTTATATGAAGGACCGGAGCGAAATACTGCCTGGAGAGGAGCGGCTTGCCATGGCAAATCTTGCCACCTCAGACAATGACCGCTTTTGCTGTCTGGATCTGGAGATGAGACGGGAGGGTAACACCTACACTTATGAGACATTGCAGGAATTGCATACCGTATATCCCCAGGCCCGGCTGTATTTTATCGTGGGAGCCGACTGTCTCTTTACCATAGATAAATGGTACAGGCCGGAGAGTATTTTTCAGCATTGTACATTGCTGGCGGCATCCCGCAACGGTATGCCCATGGAAACGTTGGAGCAAAAACGCCGGGAGCTGGAAAAAAGGTACAGCGCGGATATTATGTTACTGTCTTTTCCCAATATGGAGATATCCTCCACGGACATCCGCCGCCGCTGTGCCCAGGGCCGGAGCATCCAATATCTGGTGCCTGATTCTGTGAGAGAGTATATCCGGCGTAATCACTGTTATGAAGGTATCTGATTTCCGTGAGCATTCAATACCTTACCAAGCTGTGAGGCAGCATAATTTTGCCCTACGTGTTCGTTTCCTGTTAGTGAATGAAATTGCAAATCTGAGGTATACCCATTGAAAGCAAATGAAACAAATAAACATGAATCAAAAAAATATGAATTGAGTAAATTAAGAAAAGAGATTTCCAAAGTCCAGGACAATAAACGTTTTGAACATACTCTGAGCGTAGCTTACACGGCCGCCAATCTGGCCGCCTGTCACGGAGCGGATATCGAGCACGCGCTGACTGCGGGTATACTGCATGATTGCGCCAAATGCCTGTCCGACAAAAAGCTGTTAAGTATCTGTGAAGAGCATCATCTACAGACCAGTCGGGAAGAACGTCAAAAGCCCTCTCTGCTCCATGCGAAAGTGGGCAGTTATCTGGCTGGGAAAAAATATCATGTTGAGGATCAGGATATTTTGAACGCTATCCGCAATCACACCACGGGACGTCCCGGCATGTCCTTGCTGGAAAAGATCGTCTTTGTGGCTGACTATATGGAGCCGGGGCGCAAACAGGCTCCAAGGCTTGAGCAGATACGCAGAACGGCTTTCACCGATCTGGACGGGGCCGTACTGATGATTCTGGAGGATACGCTTGAGTATCTTCGCGGCAGTGACACCGTGATAGACCAGACGACTCAGGAAACCTATTTTTATTACAAAACAGCTGATACGCAGGACACTTCATCCAGTTCAAATAATATTTGTGGGAAATAGGGAAACAGAGGATTATAAATCTCAAATGGAGGAAAAAATATGATTACATCTAAAGAAATTGCCAGACTTGCCATAGAGGCGCTGGAAGACAAGAAAGCGGAGGATATCAAGATCATAGATATCAGCGATCTTTCCGTTATCGCGGATTACTTTATCATCGCCGGAGGCAGCAACCGCAGCCAGATACAGGCCCTCAGCGACAATGTGGAGGAAAAGCTGGGCCGCGCGGGCCATCCCAAAAAGCAGGTGGAGGGCTATGACACCGCCAACTGGATATTGATGGATTTTGGCGATGTGATCGTACATGTGTTTGACAAGGAGAACCGGCTGCTGTACGATCTGGAGCGCATTTGGAGGGACGGCAAACAGGTATCAAAAGAAGATCTGTAGCGAATACAAAAACAGTGGTTACTCTTATAAATAAGAATAGCCACTGTTTTCTTCATATTGCGGCAAAAATAACCGGTTATGCCGCATCTCCACGGCCGTTTCCAAGATGCATATAAAAGGTGATCAAGTATAATCCGCATAGTCCCACGATCACGTAGACGATTCTGGATAACCAGGACATATCACCAAAGATAAAGGCCACCAGGTCAAATCTAAACAGACCGATCAGCGCCCAGTTAAGGGCACCGATAATGACAATGGTCAAAGCCGTGCCGTCCAAATATTTGTTTCCCATATGATTTCCTCCATTTCATATAGTCACAACCACAGGATACCGAATCCCATATTCTATTGTGTCCCTGTAACGGAGAAATATGTATGCTCAACGGTAAAAACGAAATACGCCAAAAACTTTTCCCAAAATCTGGCAATCATCAACAATGATCGGTTCCATAGTATCATTCTCAGGCTGCAGCCGCACATGCCCGTCCTCTCTGTAAAAAGTCTTGACCGTGGCGGAATCATCCACCAATGCCACCACCATATCTCCGTTAGAAGCAGTATTGCAGCAGTTGACAAATATGCGGTCTCCGCTGAAAATGCCGGCATTGATCATGGAATCTCCCTTTACTTTTAATATGAAAGACTCGCCTCTGGGCACTACATCCGCCGGTATGGGAAAATACTCTTCAATATTTTCCTGTGCCAGGATCGGCTGACCCGCCGCCACCTGTCCCACCACGGGAATACTCACCATCTCGGTGCGTACCATCTGAAAATTGTCGTCACATATCTCAATAGCCCTGGGCTTGGTAGGGTCACGGCGGATATATCCGTTTTTTTCAAGCGTTTCCAGATGGGAATGCACGGAAGAAGTGGACTTTAAGTGCACCGTCTCACAGATTTCCCTGACTGTGGGCGGATATCCCTTTTTTAATATCTCATCTTTAATATAGTCCAGAATCTCCTGTTGTTTACCTGTTATCTTACCATAGCCCATCCAAGTGGCCCTCCGTTTCTAAATATTTGTTTTTGGTGACTTTTTCATATTATAACATGAGAAACTACAAAAAGCAAACATATATTCCAAAAATATGTTCGATTACACTTGACAAAAGAATGTACGTTCGATATAATGCAAGAAAAGAACATATGTTCCGAACAGATTTTCTTGGACGGACGTGAATTTTTTCCGGGAAGAGAGGGAAACAGAAGGAACAGATCGGAGGATTCGGGATGAATCAGACAGCATATATCAGAGAGAGGGAATTGAAAAATCATAGGAGGAAACTCAGAAGGCAGAGAGAAGTTCACCGCACATTCATACTGGCAGGCATTACTCTTGTTTTGGTGCTTGTGTTCACTCTTTCCTATCATGCGCTGTCGGCCCACGCCAATACGGAATTTCAGGATATCTCCTACAAGTACTATACCAGCGTTCAGGTACAGCCGGGAGATACTCTTTGGGAGTTTGCGGGCAGATATGCGGACAGTGAACATTACGACAGCCATGCGAGGTATATCGAGGAAGTAATGCATATGAACCATTTGTCTGAGGAAAGGATCTGTGCCGGAAATTATCTGATCCTCCCGTATTATTCAGACGAATTTATACAGTAAAGCCCAGCCGCAACAAGGAGAAAAAATGACTTCCCATGAATTGATGACAGAGACAAACCATTATCTGATAAAAGGCGGGAAATTAAGCGACGAGCAGCGCGGCAATACGGTAAGTCTATTGCTGTCTGCTCGAAATACATCAGGCATTCGGTTTTCAAGTATACCCAAATCAGACAAGAGAAGACTGTATCCTCTGTTTTATATTCCGCCGCAAAACGATGGCAAAAAGCTTAAGACCATACTGGGGCAGACCCCCAAAACACAGATTCTGTCTGCCAATATGTATGAACTTGAGATTTTGCGGCTATTGCATATCCTTGCGCCTGATAACAGAGAGACAATAGACATGATCGAAGAAACCCTTCAACGCCTGAAAACAACCTGTTTCGGGTATATGGACGACGGGGTGGGAGAGTGCTTTGACACATCACTGGTAGTACTGCGGTTTATTGCAGCGGCGGCACAAGGTGAAAAGGCATGGATCAAAAGCAGAATAGACAACTTCCACCGTCACTGCGAAGATAAGAAACGTCCCTGGTATTCTTTGTGGTATTATTGGCTCTGTCTTTCCGAACTTCCCAAGGAACTAGCCAGTGCCGAGGTACAAGGATACCGTGATGAAATGCGGAAATGCTATACAAAAAACAGGAGCCCACATCCCCTTTGTCCTTACATTTTACAGAACATACTTTTGAAATATCCGGAGTATTTCTGACTGTTTATTCCCTCAATCTTACAGCGTTGGCGGCTCGGCGGCGGCGCTCATCCTCCTGGGCCGCATAGTGCTTTCTGGTGGTGTTTACGTCACTGTGTCCCAGCACATCGGCTACCAAATAAATGTCCCCGGTTTCCTGATACAGAGCGGTACCATAGGTGCTGCGCAGCTTATGGGGAGTGATTTTTTTAAGTGTGGTAACACGGGAAGCATATTTTTTCACCAGATTTTCCACGGAGCGCACGGCCATACGCCTGTTTTGCAGGGAGAGAAACAGGGCGTTTTCGTGCCCTTGGGCAGGAATCATATGTTCCCGCTGTTCCAGATAATCCAACAAGGCAGTACCCACTTCTTCTCCAAAATAGATGATGGCTTCCTTGCCGCCTTTACGCAGAATGCGAATTCCATATACGTCAAAGTCTACATCCCTTATATCCAGTCCCACACACTCGGAAACACGAATTCCTGTTCCCAATAGAAGAGTGATCAGAGCTACATCCCGTAGCTTGGTCTTTTTGTGATACTCCTGCTCTTTTTTGGTCAATTTAGTGCCGTCCTCAACCTGATCCAGCAGGATAGCCACCTCGTTTGGCTCCAGACGGATGATCTCCTTTTCGTGCTGCTTGGGGAGCGGTACCAGAGCCGCCGGATTCTTCTCTATCTTCTCATTTTCAAAGAAGTAGTTGTAGAAGCTTCTCAGCGAGGCGAGCTTACGGCTTTTTCCACGCTCCTCATTGATAACATTTTTTCCGTCTTTCTGATACAGGGATACATATTCCAGATATTCCTCGATATCCTGCCGGTTTAACATATCCAGATATTTCATGGGTATATCGGAGATATCCAGTTTGGCACAGGCACCGTTTTTCTCGTGCAGAAATTCAAAGAACATCCGCAGATCATAGGCATAGGCCAGCCGGGTCCGGGCGGAAGTATACTGCTCTATCCCCCGGAAAAACTCTTTGCAGAACGGGGGCAATTCCTCCAGAACAGCCCGCATTTTCATAATATTCTGTATCTTTTGTTCCTCGTGATAACTGTGGGTGGGATTATTGGTTGCCAAAGTATTCACTCCATCCTTTCAGGTTGCCATTTTGTATCGCTGTAAACATACGTTCCTTAACCCCGGGATTTTCCTGATTCAACTGCCGTAGCAGAGTTTTCACATATTCCCGTTTCGTATTGCCGTCGGCAGGGCAGGGACTTTTGACTACCGGGACATCATACTTATGTACAAAGCCTATCACATCCGCTTCGTTCATATACATCAGCGGCCGTATAACGGTCAGCTCCATACGGTCCAGATAGGTTACGGGAGCAAAGGTGTGAAAACGCCCCTCATAGATCAAGGACAGCAGCATTGTCTCCACCACATCATCTTTGTGATGGGCGTAGGCCACTTTGTTACAGCCTACAGCCTTTATGGCGTTGTTTAAAGCCCCTTTACGCATTTTGGCGCACAGGGCGCAGGGATTGTCCTCCTGACGTTTTTCAAACACTACCTGGGCAATGTCGGTTTTAACTATGGTATATTCCACATGCAGGCTTTCACACAGTTCCTTTATCCTGTCCAGATTGAGATTCTCAAAGCCGAGATCCACTGTCACAGCATGTATGGAAAAGGATTTGGGATAAAATCTCATGAGCCCGTGCAGCGCATAGAGTAATGTCAGAGAGTCCTTTCCGCCGGAGATTCCCACAGCGATCCGGTCCCCTTCCTCTATCATATGATAATCGTCTATGGCTCGACGTACATAGCTGAACACCTGTTGCAGTTTCATGGGCGGTTTCCTCCTCACATGAAGATATTTTACCTTTTTTTCGTCCGGGAAACAATGGTTTTCTTATTATTTTCAGTAAAATTCCTCTTGTGATATATTGGAAATCAGTGTATTATTGTTAATGAAGTTATGCGGAAATATAACAGGCAAAACCGTAGCCGGCAAAACGGCTACAGATATGCGGGAGTGAGGTTAAAATGAGGATTAAGTGGAAAAATCAATATATCAAATGGGGATTGACAGCGCTGTTAGTGATCATGGGCAGCATCATGTTCTATTATTTATTGTTTCATTCCTCCAATATCAAATCAGCGTTTAACATCATAGTGGGAATTATGATGCCTGTAGTGTTCGGCTTTATACTGGCCTATCTTCTGACACCGGTTCTGAACAGTATAGAGCAGAAGATCATATATCCCTTGAGAAAGGTTCTAAAGCTGAAAGAGGGGCCCAAGACCCATAGTCGCACTCGGATGCTGGGCGTTTTGATCACGGCTCTTCTGTTTTATCTGGTTATTCATCTTTTGGTAGGTATGCTGGCTTCTCAGATTGTTCCCAGCATCCAGAATATCGTATCCAATTTCGACACGTATATGACCAATTTTACAACCTGGATGAATCAGTTGCTGGCTGACAATCCCGATATCAAGGATTACGCTATCGGCTTGATCAACCGTTATTCAGAGGAGTTGGAACGTTTTTTGAATGAAACTGTTCTTACCAAGTCCAGTGAATTGATCAAAACCGTGTCTTTGAGCGTTCTGGGAATCTTTAAGACACTGTGGAATTTTGTTATAGGTTTTATCATTTCCATCTATATTCTTGGCAGCAAGGAGAAATTTGCCATACAGGCTAAGAAGTTGATTTTTGCGTTTTATCAGCCCGATACAGCCAATGTGATCATCAATAACTTTCGGTTTGCGCACAATACCTTTATCGGATTTATCAGTGGAAAGATACTGGATTCACTGATCATTGGGATGCTGTGTCTCATAGGAACCACTTTGCTGCAAACTCCCTATGCGGCATTGATCAGCGTGATCATCGGAGTGACGAATATCATTCCATTCTTTGGACCGTTTTTAGGCGCTATTCCCAGTGCCGTACTGATCTTGGTAGTGGACCCCATGCATCCGCTGAACTGTGTATATTTTGTGATATTTATTCTGATCCTGCAGCAGGTGGACGGCAATCTTATCGGTCCCAAGATCCTGGGAGATTCCACCGGCTTGTCCGGTTTTTGGGTAATATTCGCCATTACTCTGTTCGGCGGCCTGTTCAATGTGTTGGGCATGATCGTGGGAGTACCCATCTTCGCAATCATCTATGCGGCGGTGAGATCCTATGTCAATTCTGCTCTGGTTAAGAAGAACATGCCTATAAAGGGCGGCGTATATGAAAATATAGAATGTGTGGATGAGGCGGGAATACACACTATAGACAATCTGGAGCGCCGTAAACTTATCAAGGCCAAAAATATGGAAAAGAAAGAAAAGAAAAGCAATGATGGGCAGGAGGAGCATGACGGTGATCTGATTTCCGGAATGCGATTTATCAGCAACGCCGCGGAGTGGAAGAGAAGAGTCCCTGTGCGCTGGAACGACGCCAATGTGGTAGCGAGGGACGCTTTTGCCGAACCTTCTTCACCGGAACCGGTTACTACCGCTCCTAAAACAAATGATGCGTCTTCAAAGGATACCACGAAGGGCTGATTGGGGCAAAAAAGTGGGAGAGGAGCAGTAAAAGCAATGCGATTTGTTATACAGAGAGTATCCCAGGCCAGTGTCACTGTAGATCAACAGACAGTCGGTTCTATTGAAAAGGGATTAATGGTGTTGATCGGCGTAAGTCAGACAGACAACCAAGCCATAGCAGATAAAATGCTAAAAAAGCTTTTGGGGTTGAGGATATTTGAAGATCAGAACGGCAAAACCAATCTGTCCTTGAGTGATGTGGACGGCAGTTTGCTCTTGGTATCACAATTTACTCTATATGCTGATTGCCGCAAAGGAAATCGCCCATCGTTTATCAATGCGGGCGCTCCAGATGTGGCCGAAAAATTGTATCAGTATATCATAGAGCGATGCCAGAGTCAATTCCCCGATGCTCCGAATAAAATCCAACACGGCAGTTTCGGAGCTGACATGAAAGTTTCACTGTTAAATGACGGCCCATTTACCATAATATTGGATTCCGATGACTTGGCCTAAATTATTGTTTCTTTATGGATAAAGCATTATGGATAAAGTATTATAGATAAAGCATTGTGGATAAATGATTGAGGCTCAATTTGTCAAATTGAGCCTCAATCATTTATCCACAAGAACAATCCATATATCCACCATAATATTCCCCACAAGTTTAACGAACTAGTTGGCGCCCAAATTCACCGCATAGTATAGACTTTAAGCGCCAACTATTCGTTAAACTTGTCTTTTGCGCATAGTTATTTGTAGAACTATACTGCTCTTACATTTCCTGTCGCAAGTTTTTAAGCTTTTCAAACAGTTCCAGATCATCCGCAGTGATCTTTATATTTGTCTGCAATTCCTGACCATCTACAGTGATCACCTTGCATTCCATGACGGTGCCTTCCTGAACACCGGCCTTGGTAAAGGCTTTAGCAAATTGCAGAAATTTTGGATGGTTGTTCTTGAACTTATCAATATCGCCTTTTAGTCCCAGCAATGCCATCGGATTTATGCTCATATTTTATCACCTCGTATCTACCACCGTAAATCCGGTCTCAGTATGTCATGGCCTGTTTGATCGCGGTCATCAGTTCCTCATAGGTCTCATAGGCAGGTAATTGAGGATTATCTTTCTTGATCTTATCTGTGCTTTTAAACAGGAAACCTGCTTTGCTTGCTTTTATCATTCCCAGATCATTATAACTGTCGCCGCTTGCAATGGTATCGTATCCGATAGACTGCAATGCCTTGACTGTAGCCAGCTTAGAATCGGCAATCCTCATTTTAAAACCGATAATTTCCCCATTTTCCGCCACTTCCAGGGTATTGCAGAATATGGTGGGCCATCCCAGCTTTTGCATGAGCGGGCTGGCAAATTGGGTAAAGGTATCGCTGATAATGATGACCTGCGTCATGGAACGCAGCTCGTCCAAGAACTCTTTCGCACCGGGCATGGGATCAATCTTTGCAATGGTATCCTGTATTTCTCTTAAACCCAGCTTATGCTCTTTCAAAATAGACAGCCGCCATCTCATCAGTTTTTCATAGTCCGGCTCGTCCCGGGTAGTTCTCTTTAATTCGGGAATACCGCTGGCCTCCGCAAAAGCGATCCAGATCTCCGGCACCAGCACTCCCTCTAAGTCCAAACAGATAATATGCATGTATGTTTCCTCCGTAATCTTCATTCAGCTGCATCACAATTACTCTAAAACGCAACATATTCCAGACAATTATACATCAGTTACGAAGGTTCTACAATACCGAAAATGCAAATTATAATTTTGTTTTTGCATGTATATCCTGTAAAACCTGCATCAGGCTTTCAAAGTTCTCAAAATGTTTGGAATGAATCTGATAGCACAATACTGATTTGTATGTATAGGACAGCAGATCAAAAATCATGTTTATCTCATATCTTTTATCGTTAGGCCGCGCTTTCTTTTCCACAATCTGGGTAATGTTTGTAATATGCCATATCACAGAGGAGCGGTCTGTCAATGCCAGCAGATAATCCGCAGGATTCTCTGTGGGACTTGGCCGCTCTTCCTCTGGCAGATTTCCGTGCAGAAAGGCGCAGAGTTTTTGATCCGTCTTGTGCAATGAGATCAGAAACAGCTCTTCCCGGTCATAATAGTACACTAGCTTTGATAGAACAATCCTTCTCTGTAGTTTAAAATGAGCAAATATCGCTGTCAAAAGCATCGCCACGGCAGCGGCTACACACAATAGATAGCCTGCCCAAAAAAAGATTACCAACAATATTATTATTCCTGCCGCTGACAAGCTCACGATTGTCCATTTATGGTTCTCCGGAACGGATATCCAAATCTGTGCCTGCTCTTTTTTCACCTTTTTTGTTTCCATGTTCTTTCTCCCCTTTGTTGTTTGATTAGTGGTTAAAATGTATCCCCTTCTACTATAATATACAAAAAAACGGAGGAATGCAACCCGTAAAGGCTATATTCCTCCGTAATATTGTCGTTTTTTTCTTATTATTTATTAAAGTATGTAAAGAATAAGTCCCCTTCAGTGTCGTTATCAAAGAGCTCCTGGAAGGACACGGAGAACTCCTTGGCATCAGCGGGTACTTCATAGATAATATGATAGGTACATTTTTCTCCCTTAGCCAGAGTGTACTCGTCAGGCATCACGGTGCTGGAACCATCCAGTATAATACCATAGTCATAATCATTCGGGCCATTGCCGAGATCATGCCATTGAATCTGGAAATCACTGTTAAACATAGGCAGATCCTCGCCAAAAGTATTCTTAATGCTGATCACAGCATCCAGCAGTTGATATCCATCCTCGGCAACATAGCCCTCATACTCGGAAGGATATGCAACTGAATCAACACTGTAATCAAAGAATACCGTTCTGAAAGTAGTTCCTACCTCGCCCTCAGCATAGCCTTCCTCCGCCGTTACTACAGAACTTACCGGAGTTCCACAGGCTGTAAGCATCATGCATACCATCATCAGTGTTGCAACACAATACACCAATTTTTTACTGATCTTCATAATATTTTTTCTCTCCTCTTTCCTCTACATTTTCTAATCGCCGGATTATCAGCAACTAAAAAAGATTATAGTACCATTTTTCATTTTTGTCCAGTTCTTTTGAAAAATAATTTCACAAATTTTTCACATATCACAGATTCTTTTTTCTGCCACAATTTATCCCAAATATTGTAAAACCGCCGATTATATCCAATAAAATAAGGATTCCTCCCACCATAAGTTCTGCCATCCACAAAAACGCCAGCAGAATCCCCGGTCCCCTTCCCATGGTCTGTGTATGTCCCTTATAAGCTGAAAAGTCGTACACTTTCACCTGAGACAACAGAGAATCCTCACTCAGCCAATATTGACGTACAATCTCAAATCCCTGAGACAGATCCATTATCTGATATTGCCCGCTCCAATAGGCTACAGGATAATAACTGCCCGCCATAGAGGGGATCTGATCCAGTTGATCCTCCGACACACAAAAGGCAATGACCTCAGAGCAGCGCAACATCTGTCAGTATGCCGCTTTCAGATGTCTCCTTATCCTCTGCGGACACGGTATTACATGATTTCCATACCATCAAGTATGTCAGAGTCATCACCAGAACCGTCATCACTATAAGAATGGGCAGGACCACTCGCAGGCAAATATTAAATACAGGTTTGTTGTTTTTCACAATATTCTTCGCTCTGCCGCCCCTATACAGGTGGCTGTTGTAATGAAAGCACATCAGAGTCTGTTTCTTTTCTCTGCAAAATAATCAGCGGATTTTTGGTCCCGTTCATCATATCCCGCACTCCCTGGAAAGTCTTATAGGCCATATTCCACACCACTTTCTCTGTATAAAACGCAGTGTGAGGAGACAGAATCACATTGGGAAAGGAACGCAGGACAGCCATTTGCCGGTTAACGATCACATCGCCCATACGGTTGGCGTAGTACAGGCCTGTCTCGTCCTCCAGTACATCCAGCGCCGCATGTCCCACCTTGCCAGACTCCAACCCCTGTATCAGTGTTTCCGTATCCACCAGTGTTCCTCTGGCCGTGTTGATGAGAATAACGCCGTCACGCATCTGCCGCAGAGCCTGTCCATTGATCATATGGTAGTTTTCAGCCGTGGCCGGAGTATGTAGTGTAACGATATCGCTTTGAGCATAAAGCTCCTCCAGAGATACATATTCCGCCTTCTCCGCTACCTTGGGGTCCCGGCATGGATCGTAAGCCAGCAGACGGCAGCCAAAACCGCTCAAATGCCGTATCACAGTACTTCCAATCTGTCCGGTGCCTACCACACCCACAGTACAATCGCTTATATCCTTGCCCATCTTTCCCTTCAGGCTGTAATCCTGCAACAGAGAACGATTTATAATATGGGGCATATTGCGGCAGCACATGAGCATCAGCATGATGGCATAATCCGCCACCGTCTCCGGCTCATAACTTACCCGGCACACTCCCATGCCCAGCTGTCTGGCCTTGTCCAGATCGATATGGTCAAAACCGATAGAGCGAGTGGCTATATACCGAACTCCCTCATCATGGAAACGCTGTAGCATATCCGCTCCCATATCGCAAGGCGTACAGCTGACGGCATCATATCCTACGGCCAGAGACACATTATCCGGGCATGGATACTTTGTACTGTATCCGTACTGCGCCTGAAACTCTCCGGCCAGTCGGTCAAACATCGGCTTTTCGTCAAATTCACGCAGACAATATGCAAAAATTTTCAAGACTTCACATCCCTTCTTACTCATATACCAGAACGCCCCGCGCGAAAAAGTAAGCCGCCAGCTGCGCTCTGGAGCTGAACTGTTCCGTCTGGATCAATTCCCACACTTCCTCCTTGGAATAAAACCGGGAGTCGATCTGTTCATTCTCCGAGGTGTGATCCTGCATCTCCCCCTCCGCCTCCACAACGGCAATATATGTGGTCACATCGGAAAAAGCTACCGCCGCGAAGGACGCAGGCAGTATATCATGTATTTTTTTGACGGACAGGCCCGTTTCCTCATAGAGTTCACGCTGGATACAGTCCTCTACGGACTCTCCTTCCTCCAGCATACCCGCGCACAGATTATAAACATAGCGGTTTACACCCATGCGGAATTCGTGCAGCAAAAGCATCTTTCCCTGGCAGATGGCCACGATGGATACGCCGCTGGGCGTCTGTCCCAGATCTTCGGGGGAAGAAAGCTCCCTGCGGCTGACAATCTCATATTTTTTTTCTCTACCCGCTTTATTCAGATAAGTAAGCTCATAATTTTTGAGAAATCTGCCGTCCCCCACCTTTTCCATTTTTAATAGTTTCATATTGATTCGTTTGCTCCTGTTCTTTTGTCTCTGCGTTTATATGCTCCCATCTGTTCCCGAAGAGAAGGAAACACTTTCCTGCGGGTGATCTCCACAAGCCCCAGCGGCGTCATATCCACGATCTGTACCGTCACCGGGTCCTCTCTGGTCAGTTCCCGCAGCTTTTGCAGCAGTTCTTCCTCCTGGGCCAACGTGGCAAGATTGATAAAATCCACAATGATAATTCCTGAGAGGTTCCGAAGACGCAACTGGCGGGCCACCTCCACGGCGGCCTCCAGATTCACCCGTCGCATGGTTTCTTCCGGTGTCTGCTCTCCGGACAGCTTTACGCATTTTCCGGTGTTTACATCGATAGCCGTCAGGCTTTCCGTCTGCTCGATCACCAGATATGCCCCCGATCGCAGCCATACTGTCTTTCCCAGCGCCTCCTGCAATTTTCCCTCCAGTCCATAGAGCTTGTCCAAAGACAGTACATCATCCTGATACAGCCGTAGCTGCTTTGTACCCGTGGAGAGCATATCCGAAAAAAGCGTCTGAAGTTCCTCATATACCTTAGGAATATCCGTCACGATCTCCTGGTATTCATCGGGTAAAAACGGGGTTAAAGCCTCCTCCAGCGCCGTACCCGCCTCAAACAGACAACTGTAACAGGTGCGGTGCCGGCCCTGAGAAAAAATAGCCGTAAAACGCTGTCTCAGTTCTTCATACTCCTCCAGCAGTTTATCTTCTTCCTGTTCCATAGCCAGTCCGGCCTGGGTGCGTACCACCAGCCCAAAGGGCGGCACTCCCTCCTCTTGTGCCGGATATCCGTCTGCGTCCGTAATTCCAACATTCTTGAGAAATTCCGTCATTTGATTGCGCAAGGAGGCGTCCAGCTTTTTGGAGATTCCCGTCCTTACTGCTCCAACCGCAAACACAAAGTATTTCCCCTGCAAAGTGATGCGAGTGGTCACAGCCGCCTGTTTGGTCTTCACCGCTTCCCGTTCCAACTGCACCGGCAGCTCGTCTCCCTCTAAAAGCCTGCCATCGTAGACCCTGCCCGTCAGAAAAGGAGGCGCTTTTTCCAATTCATCCATGCGCAGAAAACATTGCTCCCGGTCGGCAATCTCTATAAAACAGGCGTTTAGACTCTTAAGTATCTTTTTTACTTTTCCAAGATAAACCGTGCCCAGGCGGCTTTGACGGCGGGAAGAAAATGTCTGCAGGGCTGTCAGACGGTCCTGTTTAACCAGCGCGGCAACCGTGGGCGGACCGTATTCCGGTTCGCTTTGTATCACCCCCTGCGGACAGACCGTTATGAGCAATCTGTTCGTTTCCCGCTCTCTGCACTGTGTCACCCTGTCCTGCCGGGCACTGTTATGCTCTATTGCTCTGCTCATCCTCTTTACCCCGCATCCATTCCTGACGCTGCACCTCCATGGCGGCCATTGTCTCCTGCCGTATTCTCCGGTTTTCCGCTATGGTCTCCTCCTTGCGGATACGTGCCTGCCTGGCGATCTCTATCCGTTCCTCATCCACCATAGGCTGTGTGATCAGACTGCCCACGGCGTCCATGGGTGCCAGCCGCATGGGTTCTCCCTCCGCCGCCAGATTCATATAGGTGTCCCGGCGGTGAACGGTAAATGCGTTATCCGTCAGATTTTCCCCCTGCCAGGCGGCATATGCCCCCAGTACCTGAGAGGGTTTTATATTGCCGCCGCTGGAGGCATCCACCGTCATATGGATAGCGCCGGTCTCCCGATCCGCCGTCAGTTCATAGATCCCCGGTCTGATATCTACTGTAAGAGTATTTTTTTTTGTCTCCTTGGTGATTAGGATCTGTGGCAGAGCATAAAATGCATCCAGCTTTTCCATGTAGTCAAAGGACGGCTCTCTCCCCTCCCGGAATCTGACCGTGTAGGAAGCCGCTGCCACGCTGGCCATTGCGTTTCCCGAATGCTCCGGCAAGAGCACCACGCTGACGATCTCAATCCCCGGCACACTGGCGCGGTTAAAACGCTGTATCATATCCTGAGAATCGGTGACGCTGTTACACTCGATATCCATATATTCCCCGTCGCTGGTCAGTCCCACGCCCAGAGGAGCCGCGAAGGTCATGATCTGATGGGGGCTGAATCCGGTGGTATAAGCTACGTTGATCTCTGCCCTGCGTATACATTTCTGAAAAAAACGCATTACATCCAGATGGCCGATAAAGCGAACCGGCCCAAATTTGCGAAACTTTACACGTACTTTCATAAGCCGCACTCTCCCGTCTCTGTCCTATCGCAAAGGCTTGTCCCGTTCTCGTTAGCTTCTGCCCTATCACACAGGCTTGTCCCGTTCTCGTTAGCTTCTGCCCTATCGCAAAGGCTTATCCCGTTCTCGTTAATTTCTGCCCTATCGCAAAGGCTTGTACCGCCCTCTTCAGTCTCTATCATATCACAGGACTCCGTGCCGGCATATTTGGATTCAAAGCATATACCTCCACCGAATCTGGCAGCGCCGCATCCCTGGCATCTGATCATGCAGTTCTCCGAAATCTGCCCGTCCCGGGCTTTCAGCCATTCCCTCTTCAAAAATTCCTTAGTCACGCCGCAGTCGATGAAATCCCATGGAAATATCTCGTCCAGATCTCTTTCCCTGTGGGAATAGAACCAGGTATTCAGACCGCACTCCGCCATGGACTCTTCCCATGCGTCATTGCGGAAATATTCGCTCCATGCGTCATAAAAACAGCCCTTTTTGTAGACGCTTAATATCACCTGGGACAAGCGTCTGTCTCCACGGGCCAGTACTCCCTCCCAAACGCTGGTGTCCGCCTCGTGATAATTGTATTTGATGCTCTTCTGGTTCAGCTGCTCAGAGATACATTTGCGGGTAAAATAGGCCTTTTCTATAAATTCCTCCTTGGTACACTGGGCCGCCCACTGGAAAGGGGTAAAGGGCTTTGGCACAAAAAACGAGGTGCTGGTTACGATCTGTACCTTTCCGTTTGTGCGGGCCGCCTTGGGCACTTCCTCATAAAATGTGGCCGCAATCTCGTTGGACAGCTGGGCGATTCCCCGCATATCCTCCTCTGTCTCCGTGGGCAGACCCAGCATAAAGTACAGTTTAACTCTTGTCCAGCCGCCTCTAAAGGCCAGGGCGCAACCACGTAGAATGTCCTCCCGTGTCAGTCCCTTGTTTATGACATCGCGCAGACGCTGGCTGCCCGCCTCCGGCGCAAAGGTCAGAGACGATTTGCGTATATCCTGGATCTTGCTCATCACATCCAGGGAAAAAGCGTCGATCCGCAGGGAGGGCAGGGAGATATTGATATTTTTCTCCCTGCATTTCTCAATCAGAAAGTCAATCAACTCCGGCAGACGGCTGTAATCGCTGGAGCTTAGAGAGCTTAGGGATATCTCCTCATGCCCGGTGTTCTTGAGCATTTCCAGAGCGTACTTTTTCAGCAGTTCCACATCCCGCTCCCGCACCGGACGGTACAGCTGGCCCGCCTGACAGAAACGGCAGCCTCTGATACAGCCCCGCTGGATCTCCAGCACCACCCTGTCCTGGGTGACTTTAATATAGGGCACCACCGGTTTCATAGGATAATAGGTGTCCGATACCTGCATCTCCACCTCTTTTAAAACGGTACGGGAAATCCCTTCTTCCGTAGGTTCAAAGCTTTTGATCGTACCGTCCTCATTATACTCCGTATGGTAGAACCGGGGAACGTACATACCCGGCAGTCTGGCCGCCCGGCGCAGGAATTCCACTCGCCCGCAGTCCTCCTTTTTGCACACTTTATAGAGATCCAGCAGTTCCCGATACCGGGTTTCCCCCTCTCCGATATAGAACAGGTCAAAGAAATCGGCGATGGGCTCCGGATTGTAAACACAGGGGCCGCCCCCGATCACGATGGGACAATCCTCCCCCCGCTGAAACGCTGAGAGCGGAATCCCGGAGAGATCCAAAACCTGCAAAATATTGGTATAACACATTTCATACTGTATCGTTATCCCCAAAAAATCCATATTTTTTACCGGCTCCTGAGACTCCAGGCAAAACAGGGGGATATTCTGCTGTCTCATGATGGCGTCCAGATCTACCCAGGGGGAGTAGACCCGCTCGCACCACACATCCTCCCAGCTGTTAAACATATCATACAGGATCTGTATGCCCAGATGGGACATGCCGATCTCGTACACATCGGGAAAACACATGGCAAAGCGCACATCCACCCGGGACTTGTCCTTCACCACCGCATTTACCTCATTGCCGATATATCTGGCCGGCTTTTCTATTTTCATCAGGATATCGTCTGACAGAGCCAGTTTTTCCGTTGTCATCCGCCTTATATCTTCCTTTCCGGTTACTTGTAGTTTTTAAGAGATAACCCATTCCGTACTATACAAGTGTCTTTGCACACATTGTATAATCCAACCCATGCCCACTCTCACCGCAGCGGAACATAAAATGCCAAAATACCGCATCTTAGTACCGACGGTCCGCGGCGCAAAGCAGTTGCGCGGGATGCTTTACTATTCAGTATACGGCAACTGCCCGATAAAAGCAAGCCAAACACCCACACTAAACCTACAAACACTCATACAAAACTTATCATACGAAACTCTATATGCAAAATACATAAGTGCAGCATATCACAGTTTGTACACATAAAAACAGCGGCGCATAAACCCTGCGATTCTATGCGCCACCCAATATTCTCAGCTCCTGTGTCACGGGGCAGAAATATAATCGTACCTAAGATACTCCATAATCTGGCTGCTGTTCATCCCAAACAGGGTATCTCCCCGATGGTCGGCCAGAGCCAGCAGACATACCAATATAGCGGCAAGCAATATGCGCAGACCCAGCGTGCCGCCCGATCCTCCCGGGTTATCTCCCATGCCGCTCCAATCCGCTTCGTCATCATAGTCCGGGGAAGGCTCCTCTCCAAAATAGCTGAGCGGTCTGCCGTAAAGCAGTTGCTCCCGCTGCCCCAGATCCTGTCTGTCCTGCCAGTACCGTTCTCTGACCTGCCTTTTTAGCTGTAGTCTCTGTTGTGTGGAAAAATCACTCATAGCCTGTTTGCCGTCCTTCCCGTTTTCTGCTATTTCATTGTATGAGAAAGCCGGAAGGCCTAGCACTGTCATTCGCCGTTTTTGTCCACGATCTTTTGAAAAAAGCAACTGCGGGAACCTGTATGACAGGCGGCTCCTACCTGGTCGATCCGGGCCAGCAGCGTGTCCCTGTCGCAGTCCGCCGTTAGGGATTGCAGATACTGATAGTGACCGCTGGTCTCCCCCTTCAGCCACTGCTCCTTTCGGCTGCGGCTGTAATAATGCATCCTGCCGGTGCGAAGGGTGTCGTTATACGCCTGCTCGTTCATATAGGCCATCATCAGCACGTCTCCGTTTTCCGCGTCCTGGGCAATCACGGGTATCAGACCCTGAGCATCCTTTTTTAAATCCTCCCATGCGAGAGCAATGTTCCAGTCCATCTTGTCTCCTCCCTATAACTTTCCCTTTGTGCTGAGTACTCCGGAAAGTCTCGGCTCCAAGGCAGTGGCCTGGTCAAGAGATTTGGCAAACGCTTTAAACATGGCCTCGATCATGTGGTGGTTATTGCCGCCCTGCAACATCCGCAGATGCAGATTCATCCCGGCGCTGTAAGAGACGGCATAGAAAAACTCCCTGACCAGCTCCGTATCCAGTTCTCCCACTCTCTGGGCTGTAAATTCGCAGTCAAACTGCAGATAGGGTCTGCCGCACAGATCCACGGCGCACAGAGCCAGGGATTCGTCCATAGGCAAAAGGAAATAGCCATAGCGGCAGATCCCCGTCTTGTCTCCCACGGCCTCCAAAATGGCCTGGCCCAGCACGATTCCGGTATCCTCCACCGTATGATGACCGTCCACGGCAAGATCTCCCTTTACATGGCAGGTCAGATCAAAAAAACCGTGCCGGGCAAAGCCCTCCAGCATGTGATCCAGAAAGCCGATCCCTGTATGTACCTCCGCTTTTCCGCTGCCATCCAGATTCAATGTGATCTCGATCTCCGTCTCCTTTGTGCCGCGCTTTACGCTGCTCCTACGCTCCATAATCTCCTCTTTTCCGCAATACCGCGCTTAAAACTGCGACATCACACTTTTATAAGAATCCTCTTCCGTCCTGCATCATTCCTCAACACAGACTCGTCATAGTCTCTCTGCGTCACTTCTCAAAGCGGACTCTGATGCTGTTGGCGTGGGCGGTCAGTCCTTCGCTCTCGGCAAACCTCTCTATATCCTGATGTACGGCCTGTAACGCCTCCCGGGAATAGGAGATGATACTGGTCTTTTTGATAAAGTCATCCACATTTACAGGCGAAAAGAACTTGGCCGTACCGTTGGTGGGCAGGATGTGGTTGGGACCCGCGAAATAGTCTCCCAGCGGTTCCGAACTGTATTCTCCCAGGAAGATGGCCCCGGCATTCTGAATCCTGGTCATCGTGTCAAAAGGATTCTTTGTCAATATCTCCAGATGTTCGGAGGCAATGTCGTTGGCGGTTTCTATGGCTGTTTCCATATTCTCCGCCAGCAGGATATAGCCGTAATTGTCCAGAGATTTTTCCATGATCTCCCTGCGGGAAAGCCGCTGCAAAAATACGTCCACCTCTGCGGATACCTGCTCCGCAAGTTCCCTGGAAGTGGTGATCAGTATGGCGCTGGCCAGCTCGTCATGCTCCGCCTGGCTTAAAAGATCTGCCGCCACATACCGGGGATTGGCCGTTTCGTCCGCCAGCACCAGGATCTCGCTGGGTCCGGCGATGGAATCGATGCTCACATGTCCGTACACCGCCTTTTTTGCCAGGGCCACAAAGATATTGCCGGGGCCTGTGATCTTATCCACTTTGGGAACGGACTCTGTTCCGTAGGCCATGGCGGCGACGGCCTGGGCACCCCCGGCTTTGTAGATGGTCTTCACCCCCGCGATATCCGCCGCCACCAGCGTTCCGGGATTAACCTTGCCGTCCGCGCCGGGAGGAGTGGTCATGATGATATCCTTTACCCCTGCCACCGTGGCAGGCACCACATTCATCAGCACGCTGGAGGGATAGGCTGCCTTGCCCCCCGGCACATACACACCCACCCGTCCGATGGGGGTGATGCGCATCCCCAATATGGTGCCGTCTTCCTTGGCGTCAAACCAGCTGTTGCGCAGCTGCTTTTCGTGAAAGGCCCGGATATTGGCCACGGACCTTCTGATAACCTCCACCAGTTCCGGGTCCATTTGGGCATAGGCCTCCCGGATCTCCTCCGCCGTCACGCGGATATTCTCCGGGGTCAGCTGATATTTGTCATATTTCAGGGTGTAATCAAACAGAGCCTTGTCTCCCTCTGTCTTTACGGCCGTTAAGATTTCATTGACCTTTTCCTCATATCCGGAATAATTGTTGGGACTTCTCTTTAACAGATCATTCAGCACGTTTTCACGGGTGCTGTCCGTCAATTCTACGATTCTCATGTGGTTCTCCTTTTATATGGTTAAGTGTTAGGTAATTGCAAAATCCTGTTTTAAGATACAGGGGATAGCTGGTTTCGCATCTTGTAGATCAGATTCTTGATACGTTCCGTCTCCATCTGCATACTGACCGGATTGACGATCATCCGGGCCGACAGGGGACAAATCTCCTCCAGCACTTCCAGGCCGTTTTCACGCAGCGTACCTCCGGTCTCCACGATATCCACGATCACGTCCGACAGTTCCACCAAGGGGCCCAGTTCCACGGAGCCGTTCAGCTTGATGATGTCCACGGTCTGATGCTTTTTATTGTAAAAATATTCCCTGGCTATGTGGGGATATTTGCTGGCCACACGGATTCTCTCATGATGCATGAGCAGTTCCCCGGCTTCCTGAGGACCGCAGACACACATGCGGCATTTTCCGAAACCCAGGTCAAGCACCTCATACACATTGCGGTTCTCCTCCAATATGGTGTCCCGCCCCACCACGCCGATATCGGCGGCACCATATTCCACATAGGTGGGGACATCCGGTCCCTTGGCCAGAAAGAAACGCAGTTTCAGTTCCTCGTTCACAAAGATCAGTTTCCGGGAAGTCTTGTCCTTCATCTCCTCGCAGGTAATGCCGATCTGTTCCAGTAAATCCATGGTCTTGCTGGCCAGGCGGCCCTTGCCCAGCGCAAATGTTAAATATCTCTCTTCACTCATAATATGCGATATTCTCCCCCAATCAAACGTACCCTTATCACTTTCTCATCCCGAAGTTCGCTCCCGCAAGATCGGGGCAACCCACAAGCCCAAACGGATTTCACACCTAAGCCTTTCGTATCAGCAAGGTGGGAATCCCCTGTCTGCGGCTCTCTTTGGCCTCCCGGAGCTTTTCCGCGTAGTTCTCTTCGGTGTAGTTCAACACCTTTTTTTCCATGCCCTGAGGCAGCGGCGCTTTCTGATATTGAACCGCCTCCAGCACATCGTCTGTCACCATGGCGAAACCGATGGCGGGGGCATCCTTTCCAAACTGTTTCAGCAGCGTATCGTAGCGTCCGCCCTTGACGATAGGCGCTCCCACCCCATAGGTAAATGCCTTGAAAATAATCCCTGTGTAATAGTGATATTTACTCAGCATTCCCAGATCAAAGGATACGTACTCTTCCACTCCGTAGAGTTTCAATATCTCATATATGGACTCCAGACGCCGGATCGCTGCCAGGGAACGGCTGTTGTGTACGGATTCTCTGGCGGCTTTCAGGGAATCGATGGAGCCGAACAGATCTGCCGCCTTTAACAGCGTGCTGTGATAGGGTTCGGGGACTTCCCGCTGCTGCAACAGTTCTTCCGCCGCGAAATAGTTCTTGCCGGAGATGTACTCCCGCAGCTGTTCCTCCGTCTCCGTATCCAACCCGGCCTCCTGGCATATGCCCTTAAAATATTCCACCTGCCCCACACTGATCTGGAACCGCGTAAGTCCCGTATTCTTCAAAGCCTCGATGACCAGGCTGATCATCTCCGCGTCCGCCTGCACGCTGTCGTCTCCCACCAGCTCCGCTCCGATCTGGGTGACTTCCTTGAGTTTGCCCTGGAGATTGGAGGTATTGGTAAAAGTATTGCCCAGATAGCAGAACCGGATGGGCTCCTTTGCCTCCATAAAGTACTTGGCGGCGCAGCGGGCGATAGACGGTGTAAAATCAGGCCGCAGCACCAGCGTATTGCCCTCTTTGTCAAAAAACTTATAGAGTTCCTTGGAGGGTGTGGTGCCGATCTCCCGGGAAAATACGTCAAAATATTCAAACGTGGGGGTTTGAATATCCTCATAACCGTATCCGGTGATTACGTCGTGAAGTTTGCTCTCCACATATAACTTGCCAGTGTATTCTTTTCCGTAAATGTCCCGCACCCCCTCGGGGGTGTGCAGCAGTCTTTTGCTCATAGAGGTTTGGCCTTTCTGTATGTATTTGTTGTCTGTATAAATTTTCGGTTTGTTACAAAGGGTCATTGTGTGGAAATCCGGTTTGCAGTCGCCACATTATTATTGTCTGGTATATGCCAATTCTACTTTAGCACTTCACAGTGCTAATTAGGTAGCACACGAAAGAAAACAATTTCTTGTAGTATACATAAATATACTATGTCTGTCAAGCCCTAAGTTTTTAACTTCCTTTTACCCTTTGTGCTGCTGTTTTAATTTTCCTGTTCCTCCCGCTGTTCCAGGTCCTGCTGCAGGATATCCAGGTAGGGGACAAGTATGCCGTGCTTTTTGGGCAGGAAGAAACGCGGGTCCAGTTCTTCGTACCGAAAGCTTTTGCGGCCGCCCTCCCTGGCCCGGTTCCAGAAACGCCGCATGTGTGAAAAGGGCAGATAGTAGAGCTGGTCTCTGTGGGTATAAAAGATCAGGAAAAAAGCTATGCCCCTCTGTTTTTCAAAGCGTTCCATAAACAGTACCTGGTGTTCATGGATATTTTGCAGGGAAAAGGTGTCTACGGCGCATTCCTTGGCGTCAAAGCACACCGGAATACCCTGGACGGCTCCGATGTAGTCTACTGTACTCTTCTGCTCGAAATAGGCCAGCGTGATATGTCTGGTCTGTTGATCCATCTTTATAGGCGTGATGGGAGTGGGGATCTTCTGGATCAGCGCCAATCCCCCCTCCGCATACCGCTCATTGGTGCGGTTTATCATATCCTCCAGCGTAGAGCCGCGAAGCCCCCGGGAATTCCATGTTGCCATATACTGCCTCTTTTCCGGTCATTTATAGCCGCCTGATCATACCTCTCTCCTCGATCAGACGGTCCTCTTCTTTATCATAGGGCACCTGTCTCTGTATGACCGCGATCTTTTCCTCATCGTATCCAATGACGGTATAGTTACTCAGGATGTTTGTCTTTCTCTGGCCTGCAGAAACACAGTTTATTAGGAGATTATCTCCCAGTGGAATAGTGATTCTCTCCTTTATCATGCGGTATAAACGGTTTAAGTTCTGCCAGGATCGATGTAAAACAGGCGGGCAGCGGCGCCTGTATGCTTTTGCCGCCAAGCGGCGCCAATGTTCCCTCGAGGGCAGGGAACTCCAGTCTGTAGGCGTGCAGTAACTGCCATTGCAGATCAAAGTGCTGTTTGAAAATCTCATTTACCTGCGCCTTGCCGTATTTGCAGTCTCCCACCAGCGGATGTCCTGTGGACGACAAATGGGCCCGTATCTGATGAGTCTTCCCGGTGATCAGCTCCACCTCCAGCTCTGTAAAACAGAGCGGCTTTTGAGGCATATCTGTGGGAAAAGAATAATACCGCAACGGACGGCAGACGGTGTGAATATATTCTCCCGGCCCCTGTTTGGCCACACTGACCCGGTTTGTCCGCGAATCCTTTTGCAGATAGCCTTGCAGCGCCAGTCCGGGAGGGGCCGCCGTGAGTGTACCCACGCATATTGTCCTGTAGAATTTGCGCAGGTTCCGGCTGCGTATCAACTGGCTCAAAGCCTGGCTGCCCGGCAGGGATTTCCCACACAGTACCAGGCCGCTGGTATTGCGGTCCAGCCGGTTACAGACCGAGGGCCGGAACAGCTGCAGCTCTTTGGCGTTCATAGCGCCGGTATGCAGCAGATAACCGATCATCCACTCGTTGAGACTCATGTCCTCTGCCCTTGCCTGCTGGGTCAGCATTCCCGCCGGTTTGTCCAGGATCAGTACATGATCGTCCTCGTAAAGCACGGGGACCTCCTGCAAGCGTTTATATGCCAGGCGATATAATTCTTCCCTGTCCAGTCTCTTATCTGCCCCTTTATCCGGCCCGGGCAAATATCCGCCGAATTTCAGGATCGTCTCATCCGCCAGCCAGAAAGTCACCAAGTCTTTCTGTTTCAGGATTTCTCTGCCTTCCGCCTTTTTGTCATTTAACGTTATATTCTTTTTGCGGAGCATTTTGTAAAAAAATCCGGCTGGTGCTGCGGGCAGATATTTTCCCAGAAATTTATCCAGCCGTTGCCCGGCCTGATTGGTTTCGATCTCCAGGGCTACCATCCTTGGCCTCCTTAACCTGTAGTCTGTTTTCCCATGTGGACGGCGTTACAACACCACTGATTTTAGGGTGCAGACAATGCTCTCCGTATTGTCCTGCTCCGTCTCCAGCGCCTGCAACTGGACAAGACGCGATGTATATTTCTCCAGATCCGTGAAAATCTTTATAGTCACATTTTTGTGATTATCCGCCTTTAAAATAGGTTCCATATGCGCCTGAAATTCTTTTTCCGGGAAATCCTGTTTCTCGCTGTAACCACAGATCATATTGCCCTTGACAGCCAGATGCCCCACCTCAAAAGTTTTGGCGTAAGATGTAAATACCATATCATACAGACAGACAAGTTCTCCCTGGCAGGGCTCGATCCGGGCAGCAGCCTCCCTGCCCAGTCCCTTGTAGCGCAGGAACATGATCATACTCACCGCGCTCTTGCTGGCGGGCAGACAGCCCAGCACTGCCGCCACCGTCAGCAGATTCAGTTTACTCCCCGTGGCAATGTATCCCGCCGCAAACAGGCTCAGCGAGATACCGAAGTACAGCGCCGTCCGCAAGATCTCATAAACTCTCTGTGTACGGATATAGTTTCTGTTTCCTTTATAGTTCTCCGCTGAAAACAGGCGGAAAATACTTTTGAAACCGCTTTTTTTACTCATTTGCCATTCCTTTCATTCGTTCCGTTCCATTATATTCGGCAATACTGCGGGTAAGGCTGACGGTGCATTTTTTGTCGCCGTTTAGTCTGCCAGCCGTGTCAACGCATGCTGGCACCATTGAAACAGCATAGAAAAAGCGCTGTCAAAATCGTACTCGCCGCCATCTTTCAGACGCAGTCCAAGAGCCAGCACCTGCCTGTCCTCCGGGTCTGTCAGCGCACCCAGCAGTCCCTGTTTCGTAGACTGAAAGTTGCCAGTGTTTATATAATGCATGTTCTGTAAAATAAAAAACGCCGACTTACAGGTATATGGAAATGCAGAGATATTGCGCTCCCTCTCTGCGTGTATATAGCGGTGGCAAAGCTCATGGAACAGGTTTCCCAGGCTCAGCCGGACATAGTTTTTTATGTCGTCCATGGTGTAGGGAGGAACATAATCCTCCAGCTTTCCGTAATAATCTTTTGTGGTATGCAGCAACTGACACACCTCCAACGGATTCCAATGCGCCATCTCTTCTTTCCCGCAGATAAAACCGCAGGACAGCTCGTAATTGCCCACCCGGATCAGACATTCCCGATAGCTCTGCAAATCTGCGGCAGACATATCTTCCAGAATTACCATGATATCAATATCACTGTTCTCTGTGGCCTCGCCTCTTAAATAGCTGCCCTGTAGGCCTAGATACAACAGCCTGTCACTAAAACAGTCTTTTAGCTGGGACGATAAATCCTGTATATACTTCTCTATATCAATCATATAATTCCTCCCTGCAACTTTTCTTTTGCATATATATCTGTAGTTTCTTATCTAATAACTGTATTTAATATATCTAACGTCTTAGGCGTTCTGCATACGCATATAAAAGAAAATGTGGTTCATTTTCTGTCGGACATTTGAATGGGATCAGCCCTTTAGTTTCCTAATTGCCGCCGTGATAAGAGGGTGAGGTACAACTTTGCACAGGACTTCAAACGCCTGTATGGGCAGGCTGCACACAGAGCGCGTCCGTTTTTCACAGGCATCCCGCAGCGCCTTGGTCACAACCCGCTCGGGCGTCACCAGCGTCAGCTTTTTGACGGACAGAGTGCTGCCGTGCCGCTCCGCGATATCAAAGAACGGCGTATCTACCGGGCCGGGACATACGCTGGTCACATAAATATCCCGACTTTTCAGTTCTTCCCGCAGTGCCAGAGAAAAGCTGTCCACATAAGCCTTGGTGGCGGCGTAGACCGCAAATCCCGGCTGGGCCACAAAGGAGGCGCTGGAGGCCATCTGGATGATGCGGGCTCCCCTGCTCATATAGGGCAGACAGCAGCGGGTAACGGCGGTGAGGGCCTCGCAGTTGAGACGCACCATACCCGTCTGTTCCTGTAGTTTAAGTTCCACCACGTCTCCGATCATACCGTACCCGGCGCTGTTTACCAGCATTCTGATATGGCAGCGCTCATCCCGCAGCATATCCCGGAGCCTGTCGATCTGAGCCGGAACGGTGATATCCATAGACAGCACACGAATGTTGTTGCGCATCTGTCCCGCCAGTGTCTTAAGTTTCTGCCTGTCTCTGGCGATCAGCCATATCTCATCTGTCTTGCGCAGATGGGCGTCGATCTGCAAGGCGAACTCCATGCCGATGCCGGAAGAGGCTCCTGTGATGATCACAATATTTTTTGACATATGGGTTGTATCCTTTCTTTAAATGTTTTCTATTTTAATACGATCAGTTTCTAATAGATAAGTTTCTAATAGATAAGTTTTTAATAGATAAGTTTTTAAGATTACGTCAGCACAGTAAACAGGATTCCTTGCACTGCCAAAACAGTCCCGCAGAAAACGAACTGTTCCCTTTATCGGTTCCTCCTCGTAGATTCCGCATTGATTATTCGGTCAATCGGATCTTTTTCTATGAATATTGCGAATCGTTTTCTTTTTTCTTCCTGATTTGTGGTCTATTTTATGAACCGAACTGTCTGCAGGTCGGGATGCGGCTTTATCTGCGGGTCGTGATACGGCTTTGCCTGCGGGCCGGGAAATGGCTTTGTCTGCGGGCCGGGATGCGGCTTTGCCTGTAAGCCGAGGCATGGCTTTACCCGAAGCCGCCTTCTTTCTCGGGCGGATCAGGCACTTTTTGTCATAGCCGATCAGATCCGTTCGTCCCGCCCGGGTCAATGCCTCATGCACCAACTCATAGTTCTTGGGATTGCGGTATTGGATCAGCGCCCGCTGCATGGCCTTTTCATGGGGATCACGGCACACATATACGGGCTTAAGGTCCCTGGGGTCCAGCCCCGTGTAATACATGACCGTGGATATGGTGGAGGGCGTGGGGTAAAAATCCTGTACCTGTTCCGGCATGTACCCCAGATCCCGCAGATATTCCGCCAGTTCCACGGCCTCTTTCAATGTGGAACCCGGATGGGAGGACATCAGATAGGGCACCAGAAACTGATTCTTACCCAGCTCCCGGTTCAGCCGTTTATATTTTGCCACAAAGCGCTCATATACCGCGTTTTCCGGTTTTCCCATCCGCCGCAGCACCTGATCTGAGATATGTTCCGGCGCTACTTTCAGCTGCCCGCTGACGTGATGCTGCACCAATTCCCGGAAAAAAGTATCGTCCGCGTCCGCCATGAGATAGTCAAACCGGATGCCGGAGCGCACAAAGACTTTTTTTACACGGTCCAGACTGCGTATCTTACGCAGCAGGTCCAGATAGTCGCTGTGATCCACCGTCAGATTCCCGCAGGGCTTGGGATACAGGCATTGTTTGTTCTGACACACCCCATGGGTCAGTTGTTTTTGACAGGAAGGCTGCCGGAAATTGGCGGTGGGACCGCCCACATCATGAATATAGCCCTTAAAGTCCGGTTCCCCGGTCAACAGTCTGGCCTCCTCCAGGATGCATTCATGACTTCTGGTCTGAACGGTCCTGCCCTGATGAAAAGTCAGAGCGCAAAAACTGCATCCTCCAAAGCACCCACGGTTGCTGATCAGGGAGAACTTGATCTCCGCTATCGCCGGCACTCCTCCGGCCTCCTCATAGGAGGGATGATAGGTGCGGGCGTAAGGCAGCGCATACACATCGTCCATCTCCTGGGTGGTCAATGGCGGCTGGGGCGGATTCTGCACCACATAGGTTCCCTGGGGATAGGGCTCCGCCAGTATCCGTCCGTTTATAAAGTCCGTGTTTCGGTACTGTATGTCAAAACTGCGGGCATAGGCGCTCTTGTCCGCCTTCATCTCCTCATAGGAGGGGAGCTCTATGCTGTCCGGCAGAGCGCTTATATCCTTTGTCTTATATACCGTTCCGGGAATAAACGTAATATCTTTTACCGCGATACCGCTGTCCAGCGCGTCTGCGATCTCCACAATGGATTTTTCCCCCATTCCGTAGGAGATCAGATCCGCCTGGCTGTCCAACAGAACGGAACGCTTAAAGCTGTCCGTCCAGTAATCATAGTGGGCCATGCGCCGCAGGCTGGCCTCGATCCCGCCGATGATAATGGGAATGTCCCGGTAGCTCTTTCGTATCAGATTGCCGTAGGCTACCGTTGCACGGTCAGGCCGTTTTCCCGTGACGCCGCCGGGAGTGTAAGCATCTGTATCCCGTCTTTTTTTAGAAACGGAGTAATGGTTTACACAGCTGTCCATATTGCCTGCCGAGATCAAAAATGCCAGTCTGGGCCGTCCAAGAATCCGTATGCTGCCCTCATCCTTCCAATCGGGCTGGGATATGATACCCACCGTATAACCGTGAGCCTCCAACACTCTGCTGATAATGGCGTGTCCAAAGGAGGGGTGGTCTACATAGGCATCGCCGATAACATAGACAAAATCCAGTTGTTCTATCCCCCGGTCTTCCATATCCTGTTTGCATATGGGTAAAAACGCCTCACTCCACATTATACGCTCCTTCACTCTCTTCCGCCAGCAACAGATTATAGTCGGCAATATAGTAGTCCGCCATTTCTTTTTTCTCTTTGCTCTGATAGAGAGAGTATTCGTCCTCCACTGCGGCTACCTGCATACCCGCGTTTTTGCCGGCCTGGATACCGGCAACGATATCTTCAAACACCAGACATTCTCCGGCCTTTACCCCCAGCTTTTCCGCCGCAGCCAGATAGATATCCGGCCAGGGTTTTCCGTGAAACACCTCACAGCCTGTAACGATGGCGTCAAAAAACTCCGTCAGACCGTGAGCAGCCAGCACCGCCTCGGCCAGTTCCCTGGAATTGCTGGTTGCAACCGCCATTTTCACGCCTCTGCCGCGATAGAGAGTCAAAAACTCCCGGATTCCCGGTTTCAGCGGTACTTCCCGGGTGTATTTTAGCCAGGCCATACGGTTCCAGTCGGCTTTCATCTCCTCCACAGAGTCCGGTATGGAAAATCGCTCCTTAAAATGCAGCGCCGTCTCCGAAAAACTCATGCCCTCAATACTGGACCCAAGATCCTCCGGCAGCTCCAGGCCGAAACGCCCCAGATATTCTATATCTATACTCTTCCATATCCACATGGAATCCACCAGCGTACCGTCCAGATCAAATAAAAAGGCCCTCTTATCTTGAAATATCATGTCGTAATCTCTCCTGTTCCTCCTCTGTCAAGGCACGATAAGCGCCCGCCTCCAAATCTTCCGGCAATGCCAGACTGCCAAATGACAGGCGTTTCAAATACAGCACTTCATTGTCCACGGCCTGCAGCATCCGTTTTACCTGATGATACCGCCCTTCCCGGATCGTCAGCAGCAATTCCCCCTGTTCGTTTACTTCTGCCCTGGCGGGCAAAGTCGGTTTATCGTCCCCGATATCCAGCCCCTGCTCCAGAGCCGCCAGAGCCTCCGCCTCCACAGGCCGGGCCGTGCGCACCAGATAGCATTTGTCCACATGATACTTGGGAGACAGAAGGCGGTGTGCCAGCTCCCCGTCATTGGTCAATAACAGCAACCCCTCCGTATCCTTATCCAGCCGTCCAACCGGTGAGAGATCCGCCGTATTCACACCGCTTAGCAGATCCAGCACAGTCTTCTCCCTGGCATCTCTTGTAGCGGTGATCACCCCCTTAGGCTTATGCAGCATAAAATAGCGATACCGGGCATATACCACCGCCTGTCCCTGACAGCAGATCCGCTCCTCACCGCTCACCTTCTGCTCCGCCTTCTTACAGACCACCCCATCCACCGTAACAAAGCCCCTGCGAATATACTCTTTCACCTGACTGCGCGTCCCCGTCCCTGCATCCGCCAGCAGCTTATCCAGTCTAACCATACAATTATCACCCAATCGGATACATTAATCGTTATTCCACTACGTAAAAAAGATATGTTATTTACAATATATATTTATTAGCAATTTTCCAGCAGATATATACTTCTGAAAAAATAGATATCACCTTCAAAAGGTCTTGTATCCCCGATCCCCACATATACTTTAACCAACAGTCAAGGAAAGACTTGCCGCATCCCCATGTTATACACCATATGCTTTTTACTCCTCTTCCTCCTAATCCTGACCCACGCCTCCCAAGCCGCAGCCTACGCAGCGGAAGGATTCCTCCTATGGTACTCCAAGATGATCCCCTCTCTGCTGCCTTTTATGATCCTGTCCGGTCTGATGATCCGCATGGGACTGTCCCACAGGCTGGGAAAATGGTTTCAACCTATCCTAAAGCCTCTGCTACGCTGCAGGCCGGAGGTAAATTACGGGGTGATCATAGGCTTTCTCTGCGGCTTTCCCATGGGAGCAAGAGTTGCGGCGCAGCTGTATCAGGGCGGTAAGATCCAGCGGCAGGAGGCAAGATTCCTGCTGGCGTTTTGCAATAACATCGGCCCGGTCTATTTCTGTAGCTTTGTGCTGCCCCTGCTGGGACGGAAACTGATCTTGCCCTATGTAATCGGCATGTATGGGATTCCCCTTCTCTACGGAATGCTGCTGCGCAGGACCCTGTTCCGGGAACTGCCCCAGCCTCCGCGCCAAACCTCTCGCTCAAGCAAAGGGGTTTTCGGAGCTACGCCGCCTGCCGGTCTGCCGGGACATTCGAGAGACACTGCGTGGCACGGTGTGTCAATCCACACATACAACGGGGCGCAACCGATGCAGCCGAGTCCGCCGGACAATCCGTCACAGCCGGGCCTGCTGGCCCACCTGGACGATGCGGTACAGTCAGGACTACAGGGGATTCTCAGCCTGTGCGGCTATATGATCCTGTTCAATCTGCTGAACCTGATCCCCCACCTGTTCCTGCCGGGAGCGGACAGCCTGTTGGCCCCCTTGCTGGAGATCACCGGAGGACTGTACCGGCTGGGACAGAACTATCCCCTGTACAGTCTGTTACTTCTGCCCTTTGGCGGCCTTTCCTGTATTGCCCAGACCTACAGTATGATCCACGACACCGATCTGCCTCTGGGAGAATATGTGATCCATAAGCTGGTGCTGACAGCCCTGACCGGCCTATACTATTTGGGCTGGAAATGTCTGTTCCCTCATTTCTTTCTTCTGTGACGGTTCCTGTGACGTCCCAGAGAGCGAAATATCTGTATCAACATCATCAGCGCCACCAAAGAGGCCGCCGCCAGCAGACTCACCAATATGAAATTCTGAATGGTGGCTCCCTGTGTGGAGTTTTCCGGCGATGTTTCTCCCTTGCCGTCCAGCCACCCGCCAGCGGACGCCGGCTGGCTTTCCAGCGGCTGCGAGGCCGTGTCACCGACTGCTGTTCCCATAGTTTCCACACTTTCCGGCACTTCCTCCTGAGGGCGTCGAAAGACCATGTATCCCTCCAACACATTGCTTTCCGCAGTTATCTCGAACTGATTATATGCCTTGATACGGATACTTGGAATCATATTCTCGGGAATCTCAAGTGTCACCTGAAAAACATCCTGATATTCCCCGGTAAGAGTATTGCTGCCCGGCCACGGCTGCCTGGGGGAATATGTCACTCCGCCGTCCAGACTGTAGGCATAATATATCAGCGGACTGTCATAGTCTGCCGCCGCCACCTGGATAACAGCCTCCAGATTTTCATAATCCTCGGAAACCTTCTCAATGTCGCATATCTCCGGAGCTGTGGTATCCTGTAGTGTGGATGCCACTACTTTATCCGTATCCATGGCGTACACAGTCTGGAGAAAAGGATCTTGCGGCCCACCGCTGTGATCAACTCCCAGACTTTCGCTGGACAATCCCAGGAAACGGGCGATGGCCTCCGCGTCTTCATAGCCAAAATTCTGTTGTTTCTCCTGGCTGTCACAGTAGGGATAGTCCCTGACCTCGTCCACATGGCAGTGTTCGATGAGTATCGCCGGAACTCCAAGCGCCACCGACTCCCGCAGAATACCGTAATAATCTGTCCCCCTGTCGTTAATGCGGGTCTTTACGCCTCGAATAAACAAGCCCTTTTCCTGAAACTGTGTCAGCAGAGTGCATCCGAACTGATAGCCATACGCATTGTAGGGGGCAGTCAACGGCACCCAGACTTCCGAGCCGAACAATTCGTGATTCTCCGAGGCATTGTAATGAATACTGAACATAAAATCAGCGCCCACGGATTGCGCAAACTTAGCCCGTTGCGCAAGACTCAATTTTGTATCGTCAGTCCGAGTCAGATACACCGTCACGCCGTCATATTGGGACAGCCTGTCATACAGCGCCAGGGCCGTTGTCAATGTCATATCTTTCTCACAGAATCCGTTCTCCTTGGTTCCCTCATTATCCCCGCCATGACCGGGATCGATCACCACTACAATATCCCTGTCCTGATGGGCAAACCGGGAAAATCTCTGTACTGAAGAGCGGTCAGGAACCGATGTATCAGCAAAAACCAATGAATCGGCGGCAACACGGGCGTCTGCTAATACAGACATCTCCGAAAAAAGAAACAATCCCATGGTGAAAGTAACGGCTATGATCCTAATAAAGTTAGAAAAACCGGTTTCTCCCTGAAACCGGTTTTGTATTCTCCTAAAGCTCCTCATCTGCATCCCCTACATTCTGAAGTACCACATCCTCATAGTCGTCTGCGGGATGCAGTTCATTTCTGTTTGACTGGATGATATCCCGGTAGTGATTCATGGAACCGATCAGATTCTCATATCCCGATCTGGCTGACTGGCTTGCCGAGGAAACGATATTCTCCAGATGGGAGAGCATATCGTCCATATACTGTATGGCGGCGGCCCGAACATTGTTGGCTTCTATGGTGGCATTGTCCAATATATCCTGGGCCTGCTGGGAGGCCATCGTCACCACTTCATTGGCCTGGGCATAAGCCTGCTGCATGATCTCATGCTCGTTGATCAGTTCGTTGGTATGTACCGTTGCCTCGTTGATCAAAGCTTCCGCTTTGGCCCGGGCGTCATTCAAGATCGCTTCTTTATTGCTGATGATCTTCTGATACCGTTTGATCTCATCCGGCGTCTTCATCCGCAGATCCCGCAGCAGTTCATCGATCTCTTCTTTGTTTACGATGATCTTGGTGCTGGACAGCGGCTGGTATTTGCAGCTGTCGATATACTCTTCGATTTCATCAATTAACTGTTCGATTCTGCTACTCATGTAATCCTCCATAAATACCCGGTTTCCGCGCTGTGTTACCGACGGATACCCCGGTGGTCCGGCGCCTGCGCTCTGTGCCCCGGTCAGCGATAACCATATTTTTGGTAAATCAGCTCCGCCTCCCAATCGGGGACGCATTTTGTTATATCCCCGTTAAAACTGGCGAATTCCTTTACGCTGGTGGAACTTAAGTACGCGTATTCCAGACTGGTGGTCAAAAAGATCGTGTCCAGAGCGTCCTTGGACATCTGACGATTGGCCTGGGCAATCTGCAGTTCATACTCAAAGTCTGTTATAGCCCGCAATCCCCTAACCGCGATCTGAAACCCCTTATCCTTGCAATAATCGATCAGCAGTCCGCTGAAACTGTCAATCTTGACATTGGGCAGATCTTTAGTCGCCTCCTCTAATATATTAACACGTTCTTCCACAGAAAACAATGGTGTCTTTTGCGTATTATTTAAAACTGCTACCGTTAATTCGTCAAACATGGACGCCGCACGCCTCACAATGTCCAGATGTCCGAAAGTCATGGGGTCAAAACTGCCCGGATACACTGCTCTCTTCATAGGGTATTTACCTCTTTTCTGATGAAAATATGTTTATTGGTCTTGTAAAGCTTTTCTCTGACAACGGAAAATCCAAGTTCACGCGCATAGTCCATGGAGGTGTCCCTGGCCGTCTCCACCACGATCAGGGTATTCTCCGTCACATACCGCATACCCCCAAGGGCCTCCAGCACCCGCCTCTCCTGCTCCTGTCCGTAGGGAGGGTCCAGAAAAAACAAATCCACTTCCTCATCCCGTATACCGGACAGGGCCGCCACCGCGTCCTGTTTCAGAACCACGGCCCGGTCCTCAAAGCGGGTAAATTTCAGATTATGGGCTATACAGCTTAGCGGCTCTTTGGCGTTTTCTATGAAATACGCTTTTTTCGCCCCTCTGCTGAGAGCTTCGATCCCGATACCTCCGCTGCCGCTGAACATATCCACAAACACACAGCCGGGGATATCATTTTGCAGAATATTGAACAAGGTCTCCTTGATCCTGTCCGTGGTGGGCCTTGTGTCCAAACCCTGGGGAGTCTTTAAAGGCAGACTCCTGGCCGTACCTGCTATCACGCGCATAGAATTCTCCTGTTATAATAGATTTTAGCTTTTTAGAAGTCCTTCTTGTACTAGGCTCTGACCTTCACACCCTTGGAATCCCGTTTCCCCAGTTTCAGACCGTTCAGCACCAGATTCTTGCTCTTGTAGGGAATGGAGGCCTCCACCCCGTTCTGGATATAGTACACGCTCTCCACGCTGTCCTTATCCCCCAGTTTCATGCCCCGAACGCCCACCGCGCCCTTTTTCTTTTCCGGGATCTCCTCTATGGCAAACCGCAGGAAAAATCCCTCTTTTGTCTGAAGTACGATCTGTTTCTGCTCATGAAGGCAAACAATGCTGACCACATGGTCTCCGTCCTGAAGCTTGGTGGCCGCCACAGTGCGCTTGCTAACGTCAAACTCGCCGCCGTCCACCACTTTCATCATGGACTGCGCCGTGACAAACAGCACCTGGCAGAGATTTAACTCCGTCTGGCTGGTCAAAAATACAATCTGTTCCCTGTCGGAGCTGTAATTGCTCACATTGTCAATAGGAATGCCCTTATCCCTGAATTTGCCGAAGGGCAGATCCATGACCTTGATGGTATGCAGCTGGCCTATATCAGTAAACAGACATATCTTACCGGTATTTTTGCATTTAAATATATATTTGTTCTCGGCATCCGCGGCATCTTTATTGCGCTCGTAGGTGGCCATGTCGATGGTCTTGGCATAGCCGAAACGATCCATCAGGAACATAATCTCCATCTCTTCGATCTCTTTTTCCTTGTAGACGGCTTCCTGGGCGTTCTCGATGGCGGTGCGGCGCTTACGGCCATATTCCCGCTTGATCTCCTCCAGTTCGTTCATAATGACCTGGGCCATGGAATCCCGGCGGGCCAAGATGTCCTCATAGCGGTATATATTCGCCATAGTCTCCTCATGTTCGTTGATCAGAGCCTCGATCTCCAGACCGATCAGCTTGTACAGACGCATCTCCAGAATGGCATTTGCCTGCTTTTCTGAGAACATGAGCTGGGCGGCCATGATCTTGGATTCCTTGGATTTAAACTTAATGCCGTCTACCTTGCCGTTTACCAGACATTCTTTGGCCATATTTCTGTCTTTGGAACCGCGTAAAATCTCGATGATCAAGTCGATCACATTGCAGGCTTTTATCAACCCTTCCTGCACCTCTTTGCGGTCCATCTCCCTGGCCAGAAGATTGGTGTATTTGCGGGTAGCCACTTCATATTGAAAATCAACCACTGCCTTCAGAACTGCTTTTAAGCCCAGAGTCTCCGGTCTGCCGTTATAGATCGCCAGCATATTGACGCCGAAGGTGTCCTCCAGACGGGTCTTTTTATAGAGCAGATTCACAAAATTCTCCGGGTCCGCGTCCTTGCGCAGCTCGATGACGATACGGATGCCCTCTTTGGAGGACTGGTTGGAGATATCCACGATGTCCTGGGTCTTTTTGCTCTCCGACAGAGCCGCCACGTCCAACAGGAACTTGGATATGTTCATGCCGATCATGGGATAGGGAATCTCGGTGATGACCACGTTGGTCTTGCCGGCCTTGGACTTTTCATATTCCACCTTACCCCGGATCTTGATCTTGCCCGTACCGGTCTCGTAGATCTCCAGCAGCTCGTCCTTGTTGGTGACGATGCCGCCGGTGGGGAAATCCGGGCCCTTAATGTAGCGCATCAACTCCCGGGTGGTAATGTTCTCGTCCAGCATATAGGCCTTCATGGCGTCTATAACCTCTCCCAGATTATGAGGAGGGGTGCTGGTGGCCATACCCACGGCGATGCCCTCGGAGCCGTTTACCAGAAAATTGGGTATCTTCACCGGCAGCACTGTGGGCTCTTTTTCCGTCTCGTCAAAATTGGGCATAAAATCCACAACATCCTTGTCCAGATCAGCCAGAAATGCCTCCTGGGTGATCTTCTGGAGTCTGGCCTCGGTATAACGCATGGCGGCTGCGCCGTCCCCTTCGATATTGCCGAAATTGCCGTGACCGTCGATGAGGGGCATCCCTTTCTTGAAGTCCTGACTCATGACCACCAGAGAGTCGTAGATAGAGCTGTCTCCGTGGGGGTGATATTTACCCATGGTGTCGCCTACGATACGGGCGCTCTTGCGGTAGGGTCTGTCGTAGCGTATGCCCAGCTCGTGCATGTCATATAGGGTCCTGCGCTGCACGGGCTTAAGCCCGTCCCGCACATCCGGCAGCGCCCTGGCGATGATCACGCTCATGGCGTAGTCGATAAAGGACTTCTGCATCTCCTCCGAGTATTCTGTTCTGATGATCCTGCTGTTGTCTTCCATTCTATCCTCTTTTCATATATATATTGATCTGTATTTCCGCTTTAGAGTTCACAGGTGAGCGTTCAGCCTTTTTCTTTCTCATAAAACTGCATAAACGCCGCCCGGTCTTTGTCAAAGAGTGTCTCCAGTTCATAGGACAGCACAAAGGGATCGTAAGCAGCAAAGACATTGGGTATGTATTCATACAGCTTATCCGCTATCTTCTGCATATGCGCCACGTCGGCACCCTCCACATAAAATGTCTTTTTCTCTGTAAAGATCAGCAGGCGGACGATAAAGGGGGAGCGACCCCTGCGGCCAGCCTGGGCGCAGATCCAGTAGATCTTTTCCCGGGGAATTGCCAGGATCTGCCCCAAAGAATTGCAATACAGCAGGTAGGAGGACAGCAACATGACCCGCTCTCCCCGGGGCGTTTTTCCCTTGGGAAATTCCGCGGTATATTCGTCCACCAGAATCTGTCCCTCAGCCACCTCCCGGTCTATGATCGCTGCCACTTCCTCTCTCGTTCTGCCCGGAAAGAGAAAGCCCAGGCTTTTGCTGCCATCCGCGGCCGCCCGGCCGGAGAGGAACAGCATCAGCACCGCACTGACCAACATCAGGCCCACTAGAACGGCCGCGCAGATCACGATCTTTTGTGTCCGATAGTCGCTTAAGTCTATTTCTTCTCTGACCATAAATCCGATAAACGCCAGTAGAGATACAACGACCAATAACAGAATCAAAATCATCTTTTTGTTTTTCCTGTTCGCCTGTTTCGCCTCTCGCTCTAAAAATCCCTGTTCCATATTTTCTCCTTTTCTGAAATATAAAGAAACGGATAGATGCGGAGCAAATCCCCCTCCGCGTCTGTCCTTGATCTGGCGCAATGCCGTGTCGGCGGATCATTCAATAAGATCACATCATACCGCACTATAAGACAGGCTATCTTCTTCTGAGCTTTTCTACCGCCTCCTCCATGGTAATACATTGCGCGTATCTCCGGGGCCAGATAAATTCATTGTAGTAGCGATAGCACACATCGCTTTTCATATAGTCGTTGTCAAAGGTAGAGTTGGCATACTCCGGCACCAATATCTCATAGCCAAGATCAAACCCGCTCTTTATCGTGGCATCTATACAGAAGTTGGTCTGAAGGCCCACGATCATGAGCTGTCTAACATTCCTTTCTGCCAGATAAGCCGCCAGACCCGTGGAACTGTGCAGAGCGCTGTTTACCGTCTTATTAAAAATACGCTCGTCTCCTGTGGGCACAAATTCCTCATATATCTCAAACTCTTCATCTCCTACGGAAAAACCCGTGCCGGGACCGTCGTCGTGTCTGACATATACGACCTCCACGCCGTTTGCCCTGGCCTCGGAGATCAGCAGGCAAATATTGCTTTTAAACCTTTCAAACGAATATAATCTCTCGTCTGTTATTCCCTTTTGAGTATCGATCACCAACAATACCATTCTCCATCCCCTCCAAACATATTGATTATAACACATGCGCAACCTGTTCACAAACGGAAAAAGCTAAATGTTATGAATGGCGCTGCAACTGCCTGACTCTTTTCCTGTCTTAAAATCAACCCGCAACAACTTTTTTCCATTGGGCAGGGGATACTCCTTGGTGCCCAGACAGGTATATCCGGCCCCGCGCACATACCCGGTGAGTTCTGCGGCATCTATCCGGCTGTGAATATCATCGAGTCCGTCAAAGGCATGAAGATACGGGGAATCGGAGACAAACGTCTCCCCGGTATCCAGTTGAATACCGCAGGAAACATACTTCGGCTTTACTATTGCAAGCACCTTCTGAAAGCAGTCATACCCGATATATTCCACCAGCAGATTGGCGATCAGCAGCTCCGCCGGGGGCAATCCGGCGCTTTCTGTCCGCAGGTCAAGACAGAGGCAGTGTAAAATATCCTCAAGTTCCGGATACCTTTTCTGAACCTCCCGCAGATACACCCCATTCACATCTACGCCGTAAACCGCTCTGTATCTCTCCCGGTTTACATGTTCCAGCCCATTGCCGCCCGCAATCCCCAGGATCATAACGCTATGAACAGGCCAGGCCGATAACTGCTCCCTCATCATCCCGTTAAGGACCTGGAGCTGCCTTACCGTATGCAGTTTCATATGGCTCTCATAATCGGAAAGTTCTATGGATTCCCACGGATTGTTTGTCATCCCAACATTTTCCTCCTGATCCGCGCCGTCTCTTCCACCGTCACACCCCGATCCTCAAAATAATTCTCCACCGACCCAAACCGCTCCTTAAAGAGCCTGAGAAACTCTCTCATATAGCTCTCATCCGGTATGATGATGCCCATATCCACCTCGGGATAATTTTGACGGATCAGTTCAAAACGTTTCTGATTGCACTCCCTTGTCAGCAGATAATCGTACACGATATCCTCCTCGCTGACCCCGCAAAGTTTCAGCAGGAGGGCGCTGACCACCCCTGTTCGGTCTTTCCCCGCCGTGCAATTGATCATCACCCCGTCCGGAGCGTCAGCTATCTTCTTAAAGACCCGCGGCATATTCTTTGCCATAGCAATGGCCATATAACTGCCGGGAACCGCCTCCCGGCTCTCCGGTATGCCGCTCCCCTCGTCAATGGGCACATGGCAGTACGCAAAATCCGCCGCGCCCTCAAATCCGCTGGGCGCGCGCAGAATATCCCCCTCACCCCGCAGATCTATGACCGTAGTGATATGATGCTCCCGCAAAAGGGCAAGATCCCCCTGGTCCGGATATCTCTGCACATCGCTTCGCCAGACGGCGTCCATATGGGTGTACCGCCCTCTGGTCCTGTACCCACCCAGCTCCCTGGTATTTAAAGTGGTGTGCAGGAGACTGTGGGCAACGGCATCCCGGGCCGGTTTCCATCCCCACTGATACTCGTCCATACCTGGCTGTCCCTGGGATAGCGCATCCAGCTCTCTCATACAGAATCCCACAGCCATCCCGATAAATTCATCCGCTTTCTGCTGCGTAAAAAAGAACAGGCTACCTTCCCGATAGGGTTCATAATCTCCTTTCAACTCCTCATAAAAGCTCTCATATCCGAAAGGATAGAGCGCATGGATCGGCTCTTTTGCAAAATCCTGCGGGATCACAATATCATCCCGCAACTGATATTTCCCGATCACATAGGTATTGATCAGCGCATAATCATTGTGAAGTCTGTCCACATTTCCAGGAGCCTTGGAATCCCAGCGGTGCATTTCATACATAAAATAGCGGAACAGAAGATCCTGCACCAGATGCAGATAATAGCCCAGATACAGGTCATCCTCCCGCATCTTTTCCCCGTATTCCTTTCTGTACCGGGTGAGGTCATAGGTCTTCTGCGTCAGGCCGCGGATTCGGATCTTCAGATGGCTCCTCTCCGTGTTTTGCCCCGGCGCGGACGCGTCCGGCAGCGTCGCGCCTATCTTCAGACGGTTTATATCCCGAAAAGCGTATCTCCCGGCCAGAATATCCGTTATCGCCAAATGCATGATCCTGGACGCCATCGCACTGCCCCTCCCGTCTCTACAATTTCAGTCTTTGTTGTACCCGCCTCCGTCCCGTTACGGTGAACACCGGGCGAGAGCGTGCCACAGCAAGGGCATATCCCCACCCGGGGCGAGACCTCTGTACCCCAGAAGGTACATCAAGCATTATAATCCAGCTCCGCATCCGTAGCATGCTCATAAATAAACGCCTTCCGGGGCGGAACATCCGTCCCCATCAGCGTGCTGGTAAGATCCGTGGCCAACCTGGCGTCCTCGATCTCCACCCGCTTCATCATCCGCGTAGCCGGGTCCAGCGTAGTCTCCCACAGCTGTTGGGCATCCATCTCCCCCAGTCCCTTGTATCTCTGCAACGTAAAAGGCCCCTTATGGCTCTTGCGATACCTCTCCAAAGCCTTGTCGTCATAAAGATACTCTTCCTTCCCCTTGGAAGGCATAGCCTTGTACAGCGGCGGCATAGCCAGATACACATGCCCCTCATAGATCAGCTCCGGCATAAAACGGTAAAACAGCGTCAGCAGCAACATGGAGATATGGGAACCGTCCACATCCGCATCCGTCATAATAATGATCTTGTCATAGCGCAGCTTGGAAATATCAAAATCGTTACCGTACCCCTCCGAAAATCCACATCCGAAAGCGTTGATCATGGTCTTGATCTCCGCGTTGGCAAGTACCTTATCGATGCTGGCTTTCTCCACATTCAGAATCTTGCCCCGGATTGGCAGTATCGCCTGAAAGCTGCGGTCCCGGGCCGTCTTGGCACTGCCTCCCGCAGAGTCGCCCTCCACAATGAATATCTCGCATCTGGAAGGGTCCTTGGACTCGCAGTTAGCCAGTTTCCCGTTGGAATCAAAGGAAAACTTCTGCTTGGTCAGCATATTGGTCCTTGCCTTCTCCTCCGTCTTGCGGATCTTGGCCGCCTTCTCGGCACAGCCGATGATATTCTTCAGCACTTCCAGATTACGGTCAAAATAATGGACGATCTCCTCCCCGGTGATCTTGGCCACCACCTTGGCCGCGTCCTGATTGTCCAGCTTGGTCTTGGTCTGTCCTTCAAAACGGGGATCGGGATGCTTGATAGACACCACCGCCGTCATACCGTTGCGCACATCCGCGCCGGTAAAATTCACATCCTTTTCCTTGAGGATACCCAGTTCCCGGGCATAAGTATTGATCACATTGGTAAATTGTGTCTTGAAACCCGTCAGATGCGTGCCTCCCTCAGAGTTGTAGATATTGTTACAGAATCCCAGCACATTCTCATGAAACTCGTTCACATACTGGAAAGCCACTTCCACTACAATGTCCTCTGCCTCCCCCTTGAAATAAATACATTCATGAACCGGTTCGTCCCCCTTGTTCATGTCCCGTATAAATCCCGTGATCCCCTCCGGTTCATGGAAGACGATGCGCTCCGGCTCCTCTTTTCGCTTGTCCTCAAATACGATGGTCAGTTCCGGATTCAGATAAGCTGTCTCATGGAGGCGGCTCTTTACCTCATCCTCCTTAAAACGGGTCTTGTCAAAGATCGTATCGTCCGGCAAGAAGTTGATCGTGGTTCCCGTTTCTCTGGTCTTGCCTATGATCGGCAACAGACCGTTCTCCAGCTCTGTCACCGGAAGACCCTTTTCATATTGATCCTGATAGACACAACCTCCCACCTTGACGGTGACGGTCAGCCTGTTGGACAGAGCGTTGACCACCGAGGAACCCACGCCGTGCAGTCCGCCGCTGGTCTTGTAGGCGTTGTTGTCGAATTTTCCTCCTGCGTGCAGCGTGGTAAATACCAACCGCTCGGCGCTGATACCTTTCTCATGCATCCCCACCGGAATACCTCTTCCGTTATCGCTGACGGTGGCGGAGCCGTCCGCCTCCAAAGTCACATTGATCGTATCGCAATACCCCGCCAGATGTTCGTCCACGGAATTGTCCACGATCTCATAGATCAGATGGTTCAGGCCCTTGGTGGACACACTGCCAATATACATGCCCGGACGCTTGCGCACCGCCTCCAGTCCCTCCAACACCGTTATACTGTCTGCTCCGTAATTATTTGCTTTTGCCATAATATCCTCCCGCATACCTGTAGCCGTCTAATCAACTACAAGTTGCCAAATCAGCTACAAATTTACAAATCAGCTACAAATTTACAAGCCAAGTATTGCCACATCTACAATATAGCAAAGATCAAATTTGAATGCACGACATCCAAATTTCTCTCTTCTCTGTCAAATTGTGCATTTTTTCAGTCATTTACCGTTTTTTATCCACACATATTATAACATACATTTTGTGTCAGGGAAAGGGAAAACTACTATTCCTTGCGCCAGTATATTTATATATGCAGGAAATCCTGCAAGCACAAATGTGTACGGTACAGAGAATCGTACACATTCTGTTTTATACTGCTGACCTCATTCCTGGCACTTAGAAAAATGCAAAAAAGACAAAATACTAATAGGGCAAAAAAGTAAACACCAAAATTCTAATATCGCCACACCTATCCACGCCGGACTGTCCGCTTTGAATATCCCAAGCATAGGAAATAATAAACAGGAGATAAAAAACGCTCCATGTACCATGAGCAGATATTTCAGCCACTTGTCTATTTGTAACTGCGGTTTTACCGTCAATCCGGCAAAGAATGTGGCTAATGACATGACTGCATAACCTAATAAGTCATAGTTAAATAGCAGTCCGCATTGCTGAAAATCAAGAAGTACAGTGGCTTGTTGTGTTAAATGATTCAGCCGGACAGTTGTTAGCTGTGCAAAATATACCAATAGAATGATAGCTGCGTATACAGTGGCAAATGCCACTGAAACATAGCCCGATAATTTAACATTCTTTTCGGAAAAGTAAGCATATCCGCACATCATTGGTACAAAACTAAACGCAATGAACATTGAACAAAAGTAACTGCCATAATCAAAGCCAAATAACATAGACAGAGCAAAGCAGAGTACCGCAATGAAATTAACGGCAGAGCCATACACCCCTATTTTCTTATTCATTAATCTGCACCATCCCTTCAAAGAGAATAGCGACTAATTTACCAATATATGCGGTTCTATCCTCGGTTTTCGTAAAATCATAACCAAGCAATTGTTTGACTGTTTCACTTCCTAAAAATGCTGTCTGCATTGCGGCAGTGAGAATAAATACAAACATGGATTTATCCTCTTGAGATATATCATTCTTGAAAGACAGCGAAAAGCCCTGTTGAGTAAGCACAGAATTACAATTATTCGTATAATTTTGCAAATCACCCAAAATAGAAACACGCGAAATTGCAGAATGTTCAAATAGAAAATCAAAAACACAGGAAGCGCAAGTAGTTAAGCGTTCTTTATCTGTTTCATATTGTTTTGTCATCTGAAATTCAGTAACTACTTTTCCGATAATGCGCTGCACACATTCCGTTATCAATTTTTCTTTACTCCCAAAGTGATAGTTGATTAAGCCTAATCCAACGTTTGCTTTCGCCGCTATCATACGGGCAGTAATATCTTTTAAGTTACCGTTGTACTGTTCAATCAATTCGATTGTTACTTCAATAATGCGATTTTTTACATTCGCGTTTCTGTCCATATCAAGCCCTCCTTGAACATTGTTCAACTACATTATATTGAACAATGTTCTAAAAGTCAATAGATTTAGAGCAAGCTGTACGGCTCTCTTTATCCGCGATGAAGTGTTAGGAGCAGAATGTGTGGGGCAAGATCATTGTAACGCAACAAGACGGTACAACCCTCGAAATCAGGGCCGTACCGCCTATATAAATTACTTCCTTGCAACCGGACAGTCTTGCAATAGACTTTTTTCCGGAAACTTATGTAATTCGGAGAGCAGTTGCTGTTCTCTGTTACCGATCGCATCCCGCTTACATCTCAAACGTTTTCCCGTATAGCAGCTCAAGTTTACTCATAAAATCTTCCAAAATGTATCTGGAGTTGACCGATGTATACACGCGTATCACAGGGCGGCCCTCCTTAAAACTGCAGGTGGTATCCTGGTTAAATATAGGAGCCTCCCGATATACATACCGGCCGCAGTTCGGTTCCAGAACCACGCCCACTGCGGGTGAATCTCCCAGAGACCAGCTCTCTCCCGCCGTCCAGCCCGCATATTCAGACATATTGTATCCGATCATATTTTCAAACAGATGCTTTCCTATTTTCCCGCAGGGATATATTCTTCTCTGAATCTCCGCAAGCCCTATATGCATGGTGCTGTACACATTCATCGGTATCAGCCACAGACTGACGCCGCTGGACATAACATAATTGGCCGCGTCTATATCGTTGCCCGAGTTGAATTCCCGGATAGACGGATCGGAATGGTCCAGATCCTGTCCCCCTATCCACACCACCGTCATTCTGGTTACAATGTCCGGACATGCTCTCATCGCTGTGGCTATATTGGTGATCGCGCCCAGACAGAGTACAAACAACGGTTTCTCATCCTCCCGCAGGGCTTCATCGATCAGAAACCTGGCTGCCGGAGATATCTCATCCCTCCGGTCCGAATACCGGCCTTCCTCTCCCATATATACGGGCACGGAAATATCCATCGCCTGTACGATGTTCATAATCTCCTCATAGCTTTTCCGTGTAGTCTCCGGCCCTCCGAACTGCTCCGCCAGGATCGCCCTGACCTCCAATTTACCGCTCATCAGCGCATGGGCAATGGCAAACGGATCGTCCGCCTCGCAGGCCGCGTCGGTATCAACCACAACTCTTATTTTCTTATATTCCGGAACTTCATATAACAGCGGCATCTTTACACCTCAATTTTTTTGCAGCATGCAAAAGCCAGCGCGCCGGGACCGATGTGACAGGCCACGCTCAGAGACAGGGGATCGATATGGATATCGTATCCGGGGAACTGGGCCAGTATCTCGTCCCTGTACACCTTTGCAGCCTCTTCATTGGCGGTGTGAGCGATCTGCAGCCAGATATGCCTGTCCTCGGTCATGCCTCCGAAACGGTTCTCTATATCGTTCTTTATGGCGTTTATCATAACGGACTTACCCTGATTGGTTGTGCGGGCCTTGGCAAAGGCGTCCAGCTTTTCTCCCTGGATCTGCAATACCGGCTTTAGTTTCAGCAAAGTGCCCAGCGCCGCGGCGGCCGGGGTGATTCGCCCTCCCTTTTTCAGATAATACAGGGTGTCCAGCATGATATAGATACTGCTGTTGAACTTGTCTTCCTCCAAAAAGTTTTTGATCTCCAGAGCGCTCATCCCTTTGGAGGCCAGCAGTTTGGCGTCCAGGGCCGACTGCCTCTGGGTCACGGAAATGCGCTGATTGTTTACCACCTGCACCTTGCCCTCATATTCCTGGGCCAGCATGATGGCGCTCTGGCAGGAACCGGACAAACCGCTGCTCATGGGGATATGAACGATCTCGTCATACTCCTTGAGCACCTCGTCCCACAACTGCATCACGGACTCCGGTGAAGGCTGGCTGGTGTGAATATCGGCGCCTCCTTTAAGCATCTCATAGAACTGCTCCTGGGTTAGGCTGATATCCTCAAAATATGTCTCCTCATTGATGAAAAAAGGCATGGGCAACACATAGATCCCCAGCTCTTTCGCCTGTGACTGCGTGATTCCACTATTGCTATCTGTAATAACGGCAACCTTTGACATCGATTTATCCATTCCTCTCTTGGGGTGATTATTGTTAGTATATTGCTAAAAGTATACTCTTAAATGGTTCTAAAGTCAACCCGCAGCTGGTTCTCACCGCGCAGATATTCCAGCAGCTGCCCGTATTCTTCCCCCTGGGCCGACCTGACCTGTTCCACCGCCTGACTGGCCTGTTTCAGTATTTCCGCGTCGGTGTATATATCCCCCATGCGGAAAGCGAATTCTCCGCTCTGGCGGACGCCGAATAGATCCCCCGGCCCCCGGAGTTTCAGGTCTTCCGATGCAATATAGAAACCGTCGTTGGAGCGGTTCAGTATTTCCAAACGTTCCATGGTCTCCTTATTGTCCTGGGCGCTGATAAATATGCAGTAGCTCTGATGGGCCCCTCTGCCCACACGGCCCCTGAGCTGATGTAGCTGGGCCAGGCCGAAACGCTCCGCGTTTTCCACCATCATCACCGTGGCATTGGGAACATTGATCCCCACCTCGATCACGGTGGTGGACACCAGCACATCAATATTGTGCGCCGCATATTCTTCCATGATGCGGTTTTTATCTCCGGGCCGCATCTTGCCGTGGAGTGTGGCGACCTGAATATCTCCGGGCAGCGCGCTCCGCAGCTTTTCCCCGTAATCCATAACGTTCTCCAGCTCGTCCATCTCCCCCTGCTCCACCATGGGACAGATCACATAGGCCTGACGGCCGCTGCGGACCTCTTTCTCGATAAAACGGTAGGCCTGGGGACGATAAGAAGTACCCACCACACAGTTTTTAATGGGCTGACGGCCTGACGGAAGTTCGTCAATGACGGACACCTGCAGATCCCCGTACAGAATGATTGCCAATGTCCGGGGTATGGGTGTGGCGCTCATGACCAGCACATGAGGACTTTTGCCTTTCTCCGCCAAAACCTCCCGCTGGCGCACCCCGAAACGGTGCTGCTCGTCCGTGACCACCAGAGCCAGCTTCTGAAAATGTACCTTATCCTGGATGACCGCATGGGTGCCCACCACCAGATTGACCTCTCCCGAGGCGATCTTTTCGTAGGCTTCCCGTTTTTCCCGGGCTGTCATACTGCCCACCAGCAGAACGGGCTTTAGCGCGGCGTGATATTTTTCCGCGTACTCGCATACTCCCTCGTAGTGTTGGGCTGCCAGCACTTCCGTGGGAGCCATCAGCGCTCCCTGATAGCCGTTGGCAGCGCACAAAAGCAGCGCCAGCACCGCGATAATGGTCTTGCCGGAGCCCACATCCCCCTGCACCAGACGGTTCATACACCAGGGGGAACACATGTCCTGACAGATCTCCTTCCAAGCCCGCAGCTGCGCCCCCGTGAGCCGGTAGGGCAGCTGCTCCAGCAGCCTGCCGGTGTCCGCCGTCTCTATCATGCGGTACTTATTTTCCAGCAGTCTGCTCTGTTCCTCGTTTTCCCGAAGAAAAAATAGAAAGGAAAAAAATTCCTCAAACACCACCCGTCTCCGGGCCTTTACCAGCTCTTCGTAGCTGACGGGAAAATGCATGTTATGCATGGCCTCCCGGCGGTCCATCAGATCGTACTCTTCACGCAGTTTCCGGGGATAAGGGTCCGCTCCGAAGGCGTAATAGGTCAGCGCCTGTTTCACCGCTTTCTGCAGCGCCTGATTGGTCAGTCCCTTGGTCAGCGCGTAGCGGGGCTGGATGAAAGCCAAGTACCGGTTGTACTCCTCCTGCTTGTATAGCCGGGGTTGTTCCATGACCATCGCAGGGCCCCTGGCCTGTACCCTGCCCCGGAAGACATGGCTGCTGCCGGGCTTAAGCACATTTTTCAGAAACGGCATGTTGAAAAAAGTAAGCTGCATGCCTCCGGAAGAATCACGTACCAGAACGTTCAATATGGTCAGGCTCCTCACCTTCTTCACATTCACAGTACCGCACACAGTGGCGAGAACGGCGCAGACCTCCCCCGCTTTAGTCTGGGCGATGGGTGTGGGTTCCCGAAAAGTCTCATAATCTCTGGGATAGTAGCGCAGCAGTTCCCCCACCGTTGTGATATTTACCCTGGCAAACATTTGCCGGGACTTCTCGCCTATCCCCTTTAATTCCAGAATGGAAGTACCGTCATCCATGGCTCCCTCCTGCTCCTTGAAAGTTACAAAAAGGGCAGGCAGCCGCTTTCGGGCAGCTCCCGCCCCGCATACAATTCCTATTCCACCGAAATCACATAATAATATATGGGCTGTCCGCCGTACTGCAGCTCGATATCGCAGTCTCCATGGGCCTCCTCCAGCTCTTTTTGCAGACGTCTGGCGTCCTCCTCCTGTACGTCGCTGCCGTAATAAACGCTGATCAGCTCGCTGCTTGCGTCTACCATGGCGCTGACCATGTCCTTGGTGATCTGCAGCATATCCTGCCCCACAGACAGAATCCCTGCGTCACCGATCCCCATATAGTCGCCCTGCTTGATCTCCTTATCGTCGATCACCGTATCCCGCACGGCATAAGTCACCTGACCGGTCTTCACATTGCCGATCTCCTGCATCATCGTAACCTCATTGTCCTCCACGGACATCTCAGGCACATAATTGATCACCGCCGTGATACCCTGGGGAATGGTCTTGGTGGGGATCACCAGCAGATTCTTGTCTGTCATCAGCTCCGCCGCCTGATTGGCCGCCAGTATAATGTTCTTGTTGTTCGGCAGAATAAATATGGTCTCCGCGTTCACCTGATCCACGGCGTCCAGAATATCCGCCGTGCTGGGGTTCATGGTCTGACCTCCCTCAATGATATGATCCACGCCCAGACTCTTGAATATCTCATTCACGCCCTCCCCTGCGGACACCGCCAGAAATCCCACGGGTTTGGGAGGCTCTGCCGGCTCTGCGGCAGCCTGCGCGCTCTCCTTCTCGCTCATTTTAAACAGCTTTTCCTGGTGCTCCAGGCGCATGTTGTCGATCTTCAGATTAGATAATTGTCCATACTTCAATGCCTTCTGTATCGCCAGACCGGGGTCATTGGTATGTACATGTACCTTGACCACGTCCTCGTCCGCCACACAGACAATGGAATCGCCGATAGATTCCAGATAAGCCTTAAAGTCCATCTCATGCTTGATGTTGAAAGTCTTGCTGAGCATAATGATAAATTCGGTGCAGTATCCGAACTTGATCTCCGCCTGAGCCTGGGCCTGGTAGCCGGAAGACCTGCTCCCCGAGCGGCTCTCCTGAACATTCTCCGATATGGTATAGTCTATCTCCTTACCCAGAAACGCATCGTATGCGCCGCTGAGAACTTCCACCAGTCCCTGGCCGCCGGAGTCCACCACTCCCGCCTGCTTAAGCACCGGCAAAAGCTCCGGCGTCTGGCTCAGCACATATCTGGAATGCTCCAGCACCTGGGCAAAAAACTGCTCCATATCCTCCATACCGCTGCCCGCCAGTTCTTTCGCCTTTTCCGCGCCGCCCCTGGCAACCGTCAGGATCGTACCTTCCTTGGGTTTCATCACCGCTTTATAGGCAGTCTCCACCGCCTTTTCAAAAGCCTCCGACAGATCCGGGATACGCAACTGATCCTTGGCGCTGATACTCTTGGTAAAGCCGCGCAGCAGCTGGGACAGGATTACGCCGGAGTTGCCTCTGGCTCCCCGCAGGGAACCGCTGGAGACCGCCTTGCACAGAGCCGCCATCCCCGCGTCTTCTCCCAAAGCCGCCACCTCTCTGGCCGCGGACATGATCGTCATAGTCATATTGGTGCCCGTATCGCCGTCCGGCACGGGGAATACATTCAATTCGTTGATCCATTCTTTTTTGCTTTCCAGGTTTTTTGCGCCAGCTAAGAACATTTTTGAAAGCATCTTAGCGTCGATAGTATTTGAAGTCACGATAAATCCTCCTAATTCAAAGTTCCTTTATTGTTCTGCCGCCATTATGCAGGCTAGTCGATCACTCTGACACCTTCCACAAATATATTGATCTTTTCGATATGAATACCGGTAAACTCTTCCACTTTATACTTCACGCTGCTGATCAGATTGTCGGACACGGCAATGATGCTCACGCCGTAAGCAACGATCACATGGAAATCCAGAATCAGTTTATTATTGTTCAGACTCACATTGATGCCTCTGGTCAGATTATCTTTTTTCAGCAGCTTGGACATGCCGTCTTTCATACTGACACCCGCCATACCAACGATTCCAAAACATTCCACCGCCACACTCCCGGCATACTGGGCAATGACCTCGTTATTGATCACGATATTGCCCATATGTGTATTCATAGAAGAACCCTTCATAACGTAGTACCTCCTTATTGTTGAGCCACGCGGCTCTTTCCCGGAAAATTTTTCCGCTGATCAATCATCATTATACATGTTTTTATGGGAAAAGGGAACACCCCAAAAACAAAAAAATAAAAATTTCATTTTTTCACTTGCTTTTCCAAGCTTTTTCTGTTAATATATCAATGTTGTTAATTTTTATACAATGAATACGGCGAAAAGAGTATAATGTCGAGGAGGTGTCAAGATGGCTAAATGTGATGTTTGTGGTAAGGGCGTTCATTTCGGTAATAACGTAAGCCATTCTCATAGAAGAAGCAATGCAATATGGAATTCCAACGTTAAGAATGTGAAGTGTATGGTAAATGGCGCTGCCAAAAAATTGCATGTTTGCACCAGGTGCTTAAAATCCGGTAAAGTGGAGCGCGCCTAAACATAACCGTGTTATCACGGATTTGATTTGAAAGCTATGAAGTAAAAAGCCGATTCTATATACAGAATCGGTTTTTTATTGTACTGTTTTCCTCATACGTCTTTTGTCTGCCGCTTACTCTTCCTTGCGCCGTTGAAATTCTTTATTGATATATTGCATCAGCTCCGCGTCCCCGCAAAAATTGTCCGGATGAAAGATCTTCAGCAGATCCCGGTATCGCTTGCGAAGGGTAAGCGGATTTCCGGCGCTGCGAAACAGTATGCAGGCCACTTCCTCACCCTGCCCTAAAAGCTGCGCACCCTGAGGCCTCCGGCTCTGCTCCTGACAGCGTTTCTCCCGCTCAAAACGCTGCCTGTCCTCCTCCAGCTTGCGGAAACCATCCTGTAAGATGGCCAGTTTTTTGTCGAAGAACAAATTCTCCTCCCGCAGTCTCTTCTGTTCCATCACCATCTTGCGGCTTAAGGTATCCATCTCGTCTCTGAAACGTACCCGCTCCTTAATAAACTTGTCCTGCATACTCTCAAGCTCGATGCGCTCGTTCTGAAGGCGGGTATTCTCCTTGAACAGCCACAGTTTCATGCTCCGCAGTTCTTCCTCGCTCTGCGCCTTATAGACTTCCTCCCAGTCGATCTCGTTCTTCATGTTCTTACAATCCTTACGTTCCGCTCGTCGCGCGTTCCTGCCAAGTCTCACAGGTCACAGCACAGGCAACAATATCCCAATAACAGCAGCAGCGCGATCAACAACAATCCCATCAGCCTGCTGGTCATAAACAGCATGATCAACATACCCAATGCGATAAAAAAAGCGGCCAGTCCGATCAGCTTAAATAGTTTCATAACCGTTCCTTCACCAAAACAGCCCTTACGCCATTATATGCGGCGGCTGCCGGTTTAGGAACCGGATCATTCTTTTTCTTCTCTGTGGGGGAAAGCGATGTCAACGGCCTCCGCATCCTCCATGCCCGTCTCCTTTTTTCCGGTAAACTTGTCTATCAGGTCCGGCAGCATATCCAGAAGTTTTGTCATGGTACTCTGATCCTTGACGTTCACCAGCCTGGTAGTTCCGTCTTTTATCACCAGCACCGCGCTGGGAGACATCTTCCCGCCCAGTCCCCCTCCGTTTTTGGCCGCGTTTTTATCGGAATTGCTGCCTGCTCCGGCGGCAAACCCAAAACTGACGTCCACCAGAGGTACGATCGTCACGTCCCCCACCTGCACCGGCTGTCCCACCACAGTCTTGGCCGCAAGTACGCTGTCCATTCCCCTAAGCAGGGATTCAACCACATTCCCGGAGCTTTTTCTGTCCGTCATCTCTTTTCCCTTCGTCTCTTTATCCGCCATCGCTCTCTATCCTCCTGCGCTTATCTTTCTTTTTTAAGCATATCTAACAACTGACGCAAACGTCTGTCCAGCAGCACACTGCACACATAATATAAGACTGTTGCCGCCATGATCCGCCCCCGCAGGACGGCCTCTCCCTCCAGAATCTTTTCCTCGAAATCCGGTGTGATCTCCACCCGGCACTTTTTCCCGAGAAAAGGCCTTACGGCGCAATATATCCCATAGGCGTATCCGGTCAGATCCGGTTCTCCAAACCCTGCCACAGCCCGCACCCGCAGATACCGGGGACGGATATGCTTTATTATTCTGCCCAGCCGTCCCATTCCATACCTGACCAGATCCCGATTGTCCTCATTTTGCACTATTTCGAGAAAGAACGACAGTTTTTCCTTTAAATCCTTATAATCCGTCTTCTGTCTCGCATCGGATTCTCCGCTCCCCAACGGACTTTGCCCCTGCGAAGTTGCATTCCGTGTATCCTGTCCCTGTTGTATAGCCTTCTGCGGGCTTTGACCTGGCGGAAGTGCCTGCTGTGAACCGTCGTCCGGAGATGTTTCCGCCTGCGCACCTTGCTCCCGAGGTTCCTGCTCCTTTTGGGGCGCCTGCGTCATTGGCATTACCGACGGGTGCCGTTTATTCGGATGGCTTTCTTCCGGCGTCTCACCGGACTTGGTGTCCCCGCCGCTCTCATAGAGCGTCCTCCACAGAACTTTGATCCTCAGCTTTCCGTCCTCCGGGTACGAGTATGTTCCCCGCACCAGCCCAAAGAGCCAGCGAAAACGAAAACATGCCCGGTATTCTCCCATTCGCGCCGTGCCTGTGCCCCGGTACGAGACCGGACAGAACAGGACCAGCAACACTACCGTCAGCGCGAATGCCAGAAGACACAGCAGAATGATGCCCAATATACTAAGTATTTTTAATACCACACTCCACATCTGCGCTCTCCATGCCCGCCGCAAGGTATTCCCTCAGTCCGGCATCTCCCCTGGCCGCCCAGGTCTCCCTTGCGATCTGTTCCACTATGCCCACCGCCGATTCATGATCCTCGGCAATCCCGATAACATAGAGGGGACGTCTGTTATAATATTTCTGCCGCAGATATTTTGACGCATAGATATCCAGCTGATCCGACTCGTTTACCGGTAGAGCCAGCACATATACCCCGGCTTTGTGAGGTCTGACAGATAAATCCTTTTTTATTTTTTCCAGCTTTTCCCTGTTTATGCCCTCGCTAAGATAAAGCCTGGGATAATATTCCAGCTGCGGCATTCATTCCTCCCCAGACAGCAGCCTGTCGACTAATAATATTTCTTATTACCCCACAGGTTGTTCTTTTTCAGTTCCAGATATTCGCTGTAAGCCCGCTCCAGAATCTGCTTTTCATTGGCAAATTTCAGCAGATGGCAGGCCTCATGATATTTATAAAAACCTGAGTCTACAAAAAACTCCTCTTTTTGTGGTTTGCTGTAATAACTGTCCGCCATCATAAGATACCAGTGTACATCCTTGGACACGATATCCTCTGCCGCCGCAAAGGTATATTCACTTTTCCCGATATACTTAATGATGGACGCTTTAGCGCCGGACTCCTCAAGCACTTCCCGCAGGGCCGTCTCCTTGTACTCCTCGCCCTCTTCCACAGTGCCCTTGGGTAATACCCAACCTTCGTATTTATTCCTGTAGTTCTTATACAAGAGTAAAATCTTGCCCCGGAAAATTACCACACCACCACAGCTCGTTGCTTCGATCATTGCAATTCCCTCCGAAACGGTGTGTCATATGACTACAGTAAGTATAGACGAAATGAGCGTGAATAGCAACCAAAAAATCAAAAAAGTTGTACAAGTTTCACAGTACGCCCTTCTTTTCATGACCGGTTGTATAGTCCTTATAAGGTGGATCGCAGGGTTTCCCCTTCATAATGCCCTCAAAAAAATCAATGATGCGAACCGTCTCCCGGCCGCTCTCCACCGTAAAGGACAGACGCGGATTTTCTTCCCGGCAGCATTTCGGATCACTGTGCAGAGAGAGGGGAACGCTGTTGTAAATGACGTTCATACATACGTCACAGCATATCTCCACAGGAAACTTTGCCCTGTAGCGGTCTGTCAGCGTTCCCTCCGCCCGGCATCCCCGGCTCCGCAGACATTTCCCGGCAGTCTTGGCGATGCAGTTCGCAGTGACCATCATGGGGAGCCGCCCGTAGATCAGCTTTTCCGGCATATCCCCGTCTTCTTCTATCCGGCGGCGCAGCTGCTGGCGCAATATTCTCCATTCCCTGCCGCTGAGTTCCAGAGGGCAGGTCAGACCGCATCCCTGCCGTTCCCAGAATGTAGCCGACATACTGTTCCAGATATAGACCGTGTGATCCAGCTGTATCCACACCCCCCCATGCCGTGTGCCGAAACGATTTCCGGCGGCATTGCACCTCTGTGCAGCAGTCTGATCCCCGGCGGCATTGTTCTGCCGCACGGCTGTCCGGTCCCCAGCCGCAATGTCACTATGGCGGCACAGCCACCCGTATTCCTCCAGATTGCGCACAAGAAAGCCCTGTATCTCTCCCCGGGAATACCGGTCATAAGCCTGCTCCATGATCTCATAGTCCTTATCCCTCAAGATATAGGGCAATGCCGCCCACAGAGTAATGCCCATATCCCGCAGACTTGCCAGCGCCTGCCGGGCCCTATCCTGTACAGGGGCATCCTGCCATGCAGAGGCGTTATCCCTGCTCCAGATTTCCGTCAACACAAAGCTTTCAAGATATATCCGGTCAAAAAGACGCGGCCTCAAATGGTCGGCAAGACTCAAAAGCTGCTCTTCCGTGGAAATGTGTATCCGCAGTTTGCGTCCCTCCGCTGTCTCCTCCATATCTGTCTCATGCCGGCATCTGTCCTGTTCCCGTATGTCCCGGTCCTCGCCCACGCATCCGGTAAGCGTCTCAAAAGCCGCTGTTTCCGCCCTTCGGCTCACAGGCAGACCATGGCCCTCTATGATCCGGTCTTCCAGACTGCGAACCGCCTCCCGCCGCAGGGCGTTGATCTCTTTCAGAGAGTAAAAGCCCTTTTCATCGGTGCGTATCTCAATACTCTCCGCGTCGAAACTGCTCTCCCCCAGTTTTTGCAGCTGTTTGCGGATATCCTCTTCCAGCACGGGACGGTTCTGCGCCGGCTCTACCATGTCCCCCACCGCCTCTGTCCGGCAGTTTTCGGTTCCCATCCGCAGCCGGGCCGGCGCGTTGCTGGAAAAATCCGCCTCCATCCATATCTCTATCCGCTTTTTTTCCCGAATATACTTCTGCCTGATCTGTTCCAGACAGCTCTCGTCGCTGCCCGCATAGGAGGGACTGTCCAGAGTCACCATCTCCCGGCCGTTATGGCGGAAAAGATATCCGTCCTGCCTCCGGCTGCGGATATACAGTTTGGACAACATTTGCAGATCCTGTTCCTCCACGCGGAATACATCCTGAGAGTTACCCCTGGGAACATTGAGACAGCGGTCAATATATTTCCGGTAGACGGCGGTCACTCCGGCCGCGTATTCCGGTTTTTTCATGCGTCCCTCTATCTTGAAAGAATCGATCCCCGCCTCTATCAGCTCCGGCAGATGTTCTATGGTACACATGTCCTTCAGGCTCAGGGGATAGTACTCCTTTCGGTGGACCGAGGCCCCCGGGGCATCCGTCTCATAAGCCTGCCTGCAGGGCTGGGCGCACCTTCCCCTGTTGCCGCTGCGCCCTCCCAGCAGACTGCTGAACAGACACACACCGGAATAGCAATAGCACATGGCCCCATGGATAAACGTCTCCACCTCAAGCCCGCTCTCCTCCTTGATCTTAATCATTTCCCGCAGGCTCAGTTCTCTGGCAGGCACCACTCTGGTCACTCCCAGGTCTTTCAGCAGCAGCGCTCCCTCCGGTCCCGTGACCGCCATCTGTGTGCTGGCGTGTAGCTCCAACTCCGGAAAAGACTGCCTGATCATCTGCAACGCGCCGATATCCTGCACGATCACCCCGTCCAGTCCCGCCTGATACAGCGGTGTAAGCATCTCTGCCAGCTCCGACAGTTCCCTTTCCTTCATCAATGTGTTCACCGTCAGATAGCTCCGGCAGCCGTGTATATGCCCGTAACGGATACAGGCGGTCAGCTCCTCCACGGAAAAATTGTCAGCATAGGCTCTGGCGCCAAATTTTTCTCCGCCCAGATAGACCGCGTCCGCCCCCGCATGCACGGCGCCGTAAAAAGCCTCTCTGTTGCCCGCCGGCGCAAGCAACTCCACTTTTTTCCTTATTTTGTCCGAATCACACATTTTATGGTATCCTCCACGTCATACGACATACGCAACTGTATCTTGCCCGCTGCTCTGCTCCCTGGCCAAGGCTTGCCCCTCAGAATAATGAGAGTACCGGAAAGAAGAAAAGCTGCCTTAAACCGGCAGCTTTTTATTCTTATGTTCCTTTTCCAGTTTTTCGATCTGCTTGGCATTCTCCCGCAGCTTAATCTCCATCTCCCTGGAATCCTTTTCCATATTCTCCATCTTGATCTGGGAGGATATCAGCTCGTGCTTTAGGTCGTAGAGCTCCTTCTCCTTGCGCTGCAGCTCTTCCTCCAGCACGGTGATCTGTCTCTTGGCCTTGAAATAATCATCGGCTATGTTTAGCTGCATCAGCACGCTCTGGGTATCCAAAGGCTGTCTGCGAAAACTGTCTACCTTGCTGTACTCATTCACTTTATTATTGATATAAGAGGCTACCTTTTGCAGATACTCCTCGCTTTCATAGCCGCTGAGCGTAAAAACTTTTCCACCGATGATAACCTCTGTATCTGTTTTGGACGACATATTTTTTTCCTTTCCGACACAAAACTACAATATATGCGTTCCTTTGTACTATCAAAACACAACATCTATTGCTCTTATTATATATCAGAACCAACGGACAGACAAGCCCATTCCGACATTTTTTATCCTTTTTTAGAAAAAAAATAATTATATCAAGTGGTTTATCGAAAATCAATAAATAATTATTGACTGGCAATCATTCGGGTGTTATAGTTAGAAATATCTGGAAACAATAAGATAGGCATAAGATCAGAAAAGGAGGATATCGTCACAATGGATACCAAAACATTCCAACCAAAACAGCCGCTGAAAATATTTTTCACAAAGCATCCCTTTATCGCTGTAACACTGCTGTCCATGTTGGCAGGGATCGCGGTGGCGCTGCTGATCCAAATGGCTACATTGGTTGCCTCGCCGTATTCGCTACAGTATTTCGACATCGTGGAACTTCTCAGTATCATCCTGGGAGGGACCGCTATAATAGGCGGCTTATTAATCTACCCCTGGGCTTTGACGGCAGCCGAGATCTATCTGGCAATCCGTGGGAACAGACGGCCGGAAGTCTACCGTAAAGGCCGGATATTTGATGTGGTGGGGATACCTTTGGGCATACTGTACAATATTCTGTATCTACAGCTTTGGGATAGTGTGGAATTTGGCGCGGACTGGGAAGAAGTATTGTATAACAGCCAGGTTCACACGCCCGTCCATACGCAATCGGCGCTTACGCTATGGGTGTTGGCGCTGGTGGGATACGCAGGCTATCTGGCCGTGAATTACTTAATATCTCTGAAAAAAGCGCCGCCCCTCTTACCGGTATTGGGTATGGCCGCCATGTATCTGGGAACGGCGGAAAGCATTATCTGGGGCATACAGGTGTTTCCCACTGAACTTGATTTTTGGGGCGATATCTATTTGCTCCTTTTCCCCATAAATTGTGTGATTGTTACCGCCAGAACAGTACGGCACAAAATATGGGAGTGGGATCAGTTACCCGGACCCGACTGTGAGACCTCCTCCTGGCTCCGGACCTGTAACCGATTGCTAATACAGTCCAAGCGCTGGCCTTTCGCCGCCTTTTTGCTGATGTGGCCGCTGCTGGGTATCCTGGTCGCTCTGCTGCTCCTGGCAGGACAGAGGCCGGACGCCGTCATAAGGGCATTTACGGAGACCGCGAATTGGAATCTCTCTCAGAGAGTGGCTCCCCAGAATATCCATTACGACGAACACTATCTCTGCACCGTGGCCGCAGGCGGGCACAAAAACATAGTAAAACCCACTCGTCTCGGTGTGCGGCACGGACATCAGGTGATCGTAAACCGGCAGCTCTGCATAGCCAACGCTTTTGAGCAGATATTGGAGGAAAAAACCCCCGGGTTCCACAGGGCCGTAAGACATATATATGACACCTATGGATTCCCTGTGGCGAAACTGATCCGTTCCCGGTATGCGGCGGATCTGATCTACTATCTGATGAAACCACTGGAATGGTTTTTCCTTATCGTGCTCTACCTTACGGACGAGAAACCCGAAAACCGCATAGCACTCCAGTACACCGGGAAAAGCCTGCGGGACTTCACAATATAGGCTGAAATCCCAGGTGCCTGTAAGCGTGTTCCGTTACTACACGTCCCCTGGGAGTGCGGTTAATAAGACCGTTTTTGAGCAGGTACGGCTCCACAACATCCTCTATAGTCCCGGCGTCCTCTCCGATGGCGGCGGCCAGAGTATCCAGCCCCACCGGCCCTCCCTGAAACTTCTCGATCATGGTACACAGAATATTCCTGTCAATGTGATCCAGCCCCAGCTTGTCCACGTCCATCAGATCCAGCGCCTCCCGGGCCACCTCCTCTGTGATCCTGCCGTCATGCCTTACCTGGGCATAGTCCCGGACGCGTTTCAGTATCCGGTTGGCCAGCCTGGGGGTGCCCCGGCTGCGGCGGGCCAGTTCCACAGCCCCTTTCTCGTCGATCTCCACTCCCAGAACCTGTGCGGAATGCCGGATGATCAGCTTGAGTTCCTCTATGGAATAAAACTCCAGATGATGTATCATCCCGAACCGGTCCCGCAGAGGAGCCGTCAAAAGCCCCACTCTTGTGGTAGCGCCTACCAGCGTAAATCTCGGCAGTTCCAGACGCACGGAACGGGCCGTAGGTCCTTTGCCGATCATCACGTCAATGCAGTAATCCTCCATAGCGGGATACAACACTTCCTCCACCTGGCGGTTTAAACGGTGAATCTCATCCACAAACAACAGATCCCCCTCCTCCAGATTGTTCAAAATGGCGGCCAGTTCCCCCGGCTTTTCAATGGCGGGACCGCTGGTGACTTTCAGGCGGACGCCCATCTCATTGGCGATGATGGCGGCCAGCGTGGTCTTGCCCAGGCCCGGCGGGCCGTAAAACAGCACATGATCCAGAGCGTCCCCCCGCTGTCTGGCTGCTTCGATATATATTTTTAAAGTTTCTTTCACCTTAGACTGCCCAATATAATCATCAAGTACCTGGGGCCGCAGAGATCCCTCGATCTTCACGTCCTCCTCGGTCAGATTGGTCTCTATCATCCTTTTTGCCATGGTGTCCTCCTATTAAGAGTTCCACATGTTCCCGCAAGACGCCGTCGGAAGATAATCATTCTTCGATTCCGCGTGTTCTTGGAAACTTGCAGTTTAGAACATTTTCTTTAGCGCCTGTTTCAGCAGGGCGGAGGAGTCCATAGCGTCCGCTCCCTCCACCTGGCTCACCGCTTTCATGGCCTCTGTCTGACCATAGCCCAGCGCCACCAGAGCCTCCACTGCCTCCCGCTTGCCGGGATGATCCATGGCGGTTCCCTGGCTCTGCGCATTCCCTCCGGCGATTTCCCGGGTGATATCCGCGGTGTCATAGTCCAGCTTGTCCTTCAGCTCCAACACCAGCCGCTCCGCTGTGCGTTTGCCGATACCGGGAGCCTGAGAGATGGCCTTGATGTCCTGAGACAGGATTGCGAACCGCAGCTGGTCTCCGTCCATAACGGACAGAAGCCCCAGCGCCCCCTTTGGTCCGATACCGCTGACAGTGATACAGCGTTTGAACATCTCCAGATCCCCTTTGGACAGGAAACCGTACAGCCAGAACGCATCCTCCCTAACGCTGGTATAGGTGTACAGTTTGGCCTCCTGCCCAATGCCCGGCATCCGGGCCGCCGTCTGGGCCGAAATATGTATATTGATCCCCACGTCATGTACATCTATGACGCAGCAGTCCTGAGCGATATCCGCAACGGTTCCCTTAACATACGCGAACATAAATCATCCTCCTCAATCCGGAAGTTATTTTTCTTTTACCCAATGTGATTAAAAGTATACCACGCCCGAACATATGTTTCAAGTAACACTTTTATCCCTACGCATTCTGTCGCAGTACCCTGCGATAGACAATGAAAAAGCACAGCAGATGCACGGCAAAAGTCAGCGCCCAGCTGATGGGATACGAGACATACAGTATTTCCAGACTGTGATGAGCCTTAAATATCGTCATGATCCAGACGACCCGGAACAGACAGGCTCCTGTCAGGGACACCAACATGGGCATGATGCCGTAACCCATGCCCCGCAGGGACCCTACCATCACATCCATCATACCGCACAGCGCATAGGTGGTACATATATAGAAAAGCCGCAGAATACCGTATTGAATGACCTCCGCATCCGGAGAATAAAGCTTTAGCAGGACGCCCCCGGCCAGATAGACACCATTGCCCATGAGCACGCCCACGGCTATGACACAGCCCAGGCAGATCATCAGAATCTTTCCCATACGCTTATACTGTCTGGCCCCGTAATTCTGCCCGGTAAAGCTGATGCAGGTCTGATGCAGGGAATTCATGGCCGTGTAGACAAAGCCCTCCAGGTTCTGAGCGGCCGTGTTGCCCGCCATGGCGATGGAGCCGAACGAGTTTACCGAGGACTGGATCAGCACATTGGACACGGAGAACAGAGCGCCCTGCATACCCGCCGGCAGACCGATCTTGATCATTTTGATCATCTTGTCTTTCACGATCCGCAGCCTTTTCAGATCAACCCGGTAATCTCCCTCTGTGCGCATCAGACACAGGAGCACCAGAAGGGCGGAGATGGTCTGGGATATGATGGTCGCCAATGCCACACCAGCCACGCCCATGGACAGCGCGATCACGAAAAACAGGTTCAGGACCACATTGACCACACCCGCTATCATCAGAAAATACAACGGCCGCCGGGTGTCTCCCACCGCCCGCAGCACGGCGCTGCCGAAATTGTAGAGCATCATGACGGGCATCCCCACAAAGTAGATGCGGATATACAGCACCGCCTGGTCGATCACATCCTCCGGGGTATCCATCAGCAGCAACGCGGGCCGGGACAGAATCAGTCCCACAAAGACCAAAACTACCCCGCTGACTATAGAGGTAAGTATAGCGGTATGTACCATCTCCTCCAGTTCTTTCTTCTGTCCCGCGCCAAAAAACCTGGCCACCATCACATTGGTTCCCACGGACAGCCCCATGAACACATTGACCAGCAGATTGATCAACGAGCTGGTGGAACCCACCGCCGCCAGAGCGTCGCTCCCCGCGAAACGTCCCACCACCACCACGTCGGCGGCGTTGAACAAGAGCTGCAGGATTCCCGACAGCATCAGCGGCAGGGAGTACAGCAGGATCTTGGGCAGCAACGCGCCGCTGCACATGTCCATCTCATATCTGTTCTTTTTTATGGAAACATCTTTCATGTATACTTCCTCCAAGATATCTTCTCATTCTTTCACAACACTATATCTGTTGACCGTACACTGACCATTATACTATTCTTTTCGGTAAAAACAAGCATGCAAAAAGTATTTTGCCGAAAAAGAAACGGAAGACCCGACTGTCCGGATCTTCCGACTTTCTACTGCTATTTATTGTTAATGTAATTGATCAATCCTTCCGCGGCGATGATCTTCTGCATAAACTCCGGAAACGCCTGACCCTTGAACTGTGTGCCTCTGGTGCGGTTGTAGATCATACCGCTGTCAAAGTCCACCTCCACCTGGTCACCCGCCTCTATGCCTTTGCTGGCCTCCGGGCACTCGATGATGGGCAGCCCAATGTTGATGGCGTTGCGGTAAAATATCCGGGCAAAAGTTTCCGCGATCACACAGCTCACACCTGCCGCCTTGATGGCGATGGGCGCGTGCTCTCTGGAAGAACCGCAGCCGAAATTCTTATCCGCCACGATGATGTCGCCTTTCTGTACCTTTTTTACAAAGTCCTGATCAATGTCCTCCATGCAGTGCGTAGCCAACTCCGCCGGGTCTGAGGAATTCAGATATCTGGCGGGAATGATCACGTCCGTATCCACATTGTCTCCGTAACGGAAGACGGTTCCATTTGCTTTCATAATTATATACCTCCTATTAGAGTTCCGCCTATCCCCTCCCTACACACAGTTCCAGTGTTCCTCACAGGGCCGCTTGAGCGTCCCCATATGGAATACTCTCGGGGATATGTATGTTGTTTAACAGTTTTACCACATAGTCCTACAGCTGCTCCGGACTGGAAATCTTTCCGGTCACGGCGCTGGCGGCGGCTACTGCCGGACTGGCCAGATAGATCTCGCTGGTCACATGGCCCATACGGCCCACAAAGTTGCGGTTGGTGGTGGAGACGCAGCGCTCTCCCTCCGCCAGGATACCCATATATCCGCCCAGACAGGGGCCGCAGGTAGGAGTGCTGACGATGGCTCCGGCCTCGATAAATATCTTCAGCAGCCCCTCCTCCATGGCCTGCATATAGATAGCCTGTGTGGCAGGGATCACGATACAGCGCATCCCTTTCTGTACATGACGGCCCTTGAGCACTTCCGCTGCAGTACGCAGATCTTCCAGACGCCCGTTGGTGCAGGAGCCGATGACCACCTGATCGATGGCGATATCCTCCGTGATCTCATCAATGGTATGGGTATTTTCCGGCAGATGAGGGAATGCGATGGTAGGTCTTAAAGCGCTGAGATCAATGGTATACTCCTGATCGTATACCGCGTCCCCATCCGCTTCATATATCTTGTAGGGTCTGGTGCTGTGTTCTTTCATATAGCTTACAGCCTTATCGTCCACCGGGAATATGCCGTTCTTTCCTCCCGCCTCGATGGCCATGTTAGCGATGGTAAAACGATCGTCCATGGACAGACTGGCAATGCCGTCCCCCACAAACTCCATGGACTTGTACAGAGCGCCGTCCACACCGATCATACCGATGATATGCAGGATCACGTCCTTGCCGCTGACCCATTTGGGCAGCTTGCCTGTAAGATTGAACTTAATCGCCCCAGGCACCTTAAACCATGCCTTGCCCGTGGCCATGCCCGCCGCCATGTCCGTGCTGCCCACGCCGGTCGAAAAAGCGCCCAGCGCGCCGTAAGTACAGGTGTGTGAATCCGCACCTATGATCACATCCCCCGCCACGGTCAGTCCTTTTTCCGGCAGCAGCGCGTGCTCGATGCCCATCTCTCCCACCTCAAAATAATTGGTGATCTCATTCTTTCTGGCAAACTCTCTCACACATTTGCAATGCTCCGCAGACTTGATATCCTTGTTGGGCACAAAATGATCCGGCACCAGGGCGATCTTATCCTTGTCAAACACCCCCTGCACTTTCATCTTGTCCATCTCCTTGATGGCCACCGGACTTGTGATATCGTTGCCCAGCACCAGATCCAGGTTCGCCTCGATCAGCTGACCCGCCTCTACCTTCTCAAGTCCTGCCGCCGCTGCCAGAATCTTTTGCGTCATTGTCATTCCCATAACGTCTTCCTCCTGTTTAGAGTTTTGCATATTCCCCCGCCGTCCACTCCTGCGCCCAAGTCAGCGCCGCGGGAGAACATGCCGCTTTGCGCCCCGGAAACCATGACATGGAGCCGTAGGCTCCGGGGACGCTACTTTAATCTGCACTCATACTAACATATTTCCGGCTATTCTTCAAATATATAATATTTATATTGTGCATAACCGCAAGTTATACATAGTGATCCCCATCCATAATTCCTGACAAACGCCTGCAACAGGATAAATGATGAAGCCCTCAAATCATCCATGCTTGCCATATCCACACGTTATGATATAATAAAAAAAGCAAAATGTTCCGCCCATAAACAACAATGTAACCGAAACGCGCAGGCTAAAGCGCGGCCACTCCCATCGCAGACAAAAAAAGAGGTACCTGACATGAACCAACTGAATCTATACCACATTTTCTACACCGTGGCCCAGTGCGGCAATATTTCCGCCGCCGCCAAAAAACTGTATATCAGCCAGCCCGCCGTGAGCAAATCCATCTCACGGCTGGAGGAAAACTTTTCCTCTCCCCTGCTGATCCGCAGCTCCCGGGGAGTTGCATTGACAGAGAACGGTCAGCTTTTGTACCGGCATCTGGAGACAGCCTTTCAAGCCATCCGCCAGGGGGAGGAGATCGTCAGCCAGCGGGATCTGATGGGGGCGGGCAGCCTGTCCGTCGGCGTCAGCACCACCCTGTGCAAATATGCGCTGCTGCCCTATCTGCAGAACTATATCACCGCCAACCCCTATGTAAAGATATCACTGTCCTGCCAGTCCACCTATGAGACCATCTCCTCTCTGGAAAACGGAACTCTGGAGCTGGGGCTGGTGGGGGAAAGCGACCGTCTGGAAAGCAGCCGCCTGGACTTTCTGCCCATCCGGGATATTCATGATATTTTCGTCTGCTCTCCGGAATACATGAACAAATTAAAGAAACAGGATGACAGCGACGATGTACTGTTGTCCCGCGGAACCTTTCTGCTGCTGGATAAAAACAACGCCACCCGTCAGTATATGGATAAATATATGCTTTTGCAAAACATCACCATGGAGCAGCAGATTGAAGTCACCACCATGGACCTGCTCATCGACTTTGCCCGCATCGGCCTGGGAATCGCCTGTGTGATCGGCGAATTTGTTCAGGATGAGCTGAAAGAAGGCTCCCTGATGGAATGTTCCATCAGAGAGCCTATCCCGCCCCGCCGTATCGGCTTTGCCTATCCCAGGTCGGCCAAACCTTCCGCTGCCATGAACGCTTTTCTCGCCCTGGTCAGAGGCTGAGCCTATCCCGCTCCAGTATCCATGTGGTGCTGGCCGTGAACAGATCCCCGTCCACCGTCACCTCAAAGCGTCCTCCCATCAGCTCCGTAAAGCTGCGGACGATGGCCAGCCCCAGGCCGCTGCCCTCGGTGCCCCGGGATGTGTCTCCCCGGACAAAACGCTCCGTGAGTTCCTCGCCGCTGACGGTGATCTCCTGCTCTGTGATATTTTTCAGCCGCACCGTCACCTCTCCTTCGGTCTGTTCCAGATCCACATAGATCCTTGTGCCTTCCATGGCGTATTTTATGATATTGCCAAACAGATTTTCGTATATGCGGTACGCTTTCTGGCTGTCCAGCCGCACCATGATCTTTTCCTCCGGCAAGCGCAGCCGCACGGCAAGGTTTCTCTCCTCCAGCCGGTCCTCCTGCTCAAATTCCACCTGGCGCAGCAGATTTACGATATCCACATCCACCAGATTCAAGGTGACATTTTTGCTGTTGGCCTTGCTGACCTCAAACAAGTCCTCGATCAGCGCCTTCAGCCGCAGAGATTTCTGCTCCAATATCTGCAAGTACTGCACCCTCTGTTCCTCCGTGACATTGTCTTCCTTTAGCAGATTCACATAAGTGATGATCGCCGTCAGAGGGGTCTTCAGATCATGAGATACATTTGTGATCAGTTCCGTTTTCATACGCTGGCTCTTCACCTCCTCCGCCACAGCCTTCTGAAATCCTTCCTCTATACGATAGATTTGGGGCTTAAAAGGTTCAAACACTCCCAGATGTTCCGTTATCTTTACCTCCAGATTGCCGTCCGCGATCTCGTTGGTAGCCCGCAGCAGGATACTGTATTTTTTCTGTAGATCGCTGATATATTTTTTTATCACAAAATAGAGCAGCAACGAGTAGATGATCACGCCAAACCAGCCTACCATCCACATGGTGCAGAGCAACAGCACCACCGCCGCGTTGATGATCAGCAGCTTTATCACCTGCCTGCGGGAGTCCTTGGTGATATCCACATTCACCAGCGTCTGATAGTACCGCCGTATCCGCTCTTTGCACCAGCCCCAGATACGTGAAAATATCATGCGCCTGCGCAGATATCCCCGTATGCCCAGCCTGCGCGTCTCTCCCAGACAGCAGCCCATATACCAGGCGGCAAAGAACAGGCACACCGTCACTACCAGATTCTGTCCGTAAACCAGCACATCCGCCCAAGTCCAATCGCCCACGGTATGAAGATAATAATAGGGATTATGAGTCATATACAATTGGGTCGCCCACAACGTAACCTTCTCATAAAACACTATAGGAAACAGAAAAGCTCCCGCAATCACCGCCTCTGCAGGAGCACGGTAAAAATGTCTCAAAAGCTTTTTGTCCTCCCTGCGGGGATTGCCATAGAAAAATCCCCCTCCCAAGAGAATCATCCCGATCACCAGAAATACGCCGCCCAGGCCCTCTGCCCTGTATTCGTTGTAAATATTGTAAAAATCCTTTTCCCCATGGTAATTGTTCACTATGGTTTCCCACTGGCCGCGCTTAATTCCATAATACACGGTACAGTTTCTGGGACCGCCATGACTGCGGGCACGCTGTTCCAACTGGCCAAGAAACAGAGAGTCTTCTTCAGCAATATCATGTACATAGCCTCTTATGCCCATACTTATTTCCACGGTTTCCGGCACATATTTCCCTAAACTGCCATCTCCTATATACACGTCATACAATCCCCTGCGGGCATGTTCATAAAGTGTCTTTGCCAGCCTGTTCACATCTTTATCGGCTCCGCTTTTCACCGACGGATTGCCTGCGGCGTCATAATCCATCCGAAACCAGACTCCGTATTCCTCCACCGAAAAATCCTGTCCTTTTTCTGTCTGTAGTGTATTGGTCACTATGGTTCCGGTCCCGTGGTCCTGCATCCAGTAATCAAATACTTCCATATACGAGGACGTATCTCCGCTAAAATCTTCCAGTACCTCCCACATTGCGGCCTGCACATTGACAACAGACTCCTGCATCACCTTCTCCCAGAGCCGTTGTATTTCCTCCATATTGTCTATATTGGCGTCCTCAATGTTCTCGGCGTCCTGGCCCTTCAAAATATCATTTCCCTGACTTATCATGGAATCGCTGAGTGCCAGTTCCTGATCCCCCCCGTCTGTCTCGCCATAGAGATTTTCAAAGGTAAGAAATGTGCCGTTTGCCGCGTTGTAAAGATCCCGGTACAGCACATAGTTATAGCGGGTAAAGTCGCCGATGTAGCTTATCTCTGCCACTGAAGGCTCCTCTTTGGCGATGGGGTACAGATCCAGACAGCGCAGCAGCATGATAAACGCGCCGATCAGAGACAACGCTGCCCCCAGACACCATATGTTCTGCCACTTTCTCTTCTTTTGGTCAGGCGCGTCCGGTTGCCCGGTCTCTGCCTGCATGATCTCTTCTTTATTGATCTTTTTTTGTACTTTGTTTCCTGGTATACGCATATTTGCCCTCGTTCCCGCTATTGTTTCTCCATCTTATATCCCACGCCCCACACCACCTTCAGATACTTGGGATTCTTGGGGTCTATCTCTATCTTTTCCCTGATATTCCGCACGTGCACCATGATGGTGTCCGTGTTGACGGCTTTCTCATTCCATACCCGCTCGTAGATCTCATCGGCGGAAAAGACCCGCCCCGGATTCTTGATCAACAGCTGAACGATCTTAAATTCCATAGGCGTCAGTTTCACCGGCTCCCCGTCCACCGTCAGTTCCACGCTGTCCTCATTCAGCTCCAGACCTCCCAGTGTATACACATGCTCCTTGGCGGCACTGCCCCCCACGGCACTCATATACTTGCCATATCTGCGCAGATGGGAATTCACTCTGGCCAACAGTTCCAGAGGGGTGAAAGGTTTGGAGATATAATCGTCCGCCCCCATGTTAAGCCCCATGATCTTGTCTACCTCCTCGGACTTGGCGGAAAGCATCAGCACCGGAAATTCATATCCCAGATCTCTTGTCTTCATCAGCATCGTAATACCGTCCATCACAGGCATCATCACGTCCAGGATCACCAGATGCAGCTCCGTGCTCCTGATTACTTCCAGGCCTTCCTGCCCATTGGCGGCCTGATAGACTTGATATCCCTGATTGCGCAGATAGATCTCTATTCCCTGCCGTATCTCCTTATCATCCTCCACCACCAGAATACTATAGTCTTGTTGATTCATCTATTCCATTCTCCCTCATCATTCATTTGCAGGCAGCCCCGACCATCATCGCGGAGAAAAGCGTGCGTACTACCGGAGAATTCTTCAGGCACCGCTAACCGGGTAGACGCAGGCGGACCCGCAAATCTCTGAATACGCTGATTCTGGCTCCTGCCTGTGACACCGCATATTGCCTACAGGTATCAGTATATATCCTGACGGCCTTTTCCGCAACCACATCTTCCCGATACCTGAGCGCTGTCTCAAAAGCGCCGATTCGCAGGCCGTCCCGCAGAGGTTCGCTCTGCAATACCCGCAGCAGCTGCTCCGTAAATGCCTCTTCCTCCTCCGGGCACAGGTATCCGCTGACGCCGTTCTCCACCAGATCCTCCACGCCCGAGGCCCGCAGAGCTACCACGGGAGTTTTGGCGGCCATGGCCTCCAGGATCACGATGCCCTGAGTCTCTGTCTTGGATGCAAACACAAAGCAGTCCGCAGCCGCCATATGGGCCGCGATCTCCCGGTTGGGCAGACTTCCCAGAAAGCAGATCTGCTGGCGGATATCCAGCTGGTCACACAGATCCATGTATTCCTGTCGCTGGGGGCCGTCCCCTATGACCATCAGCCGGAAATCCGGCAGAGTACTCTTAAGTCTTGCCATACACCGCAGCAGAAAGGGCACGTTCTTTTCATGTCCCAGACGGGACACCGTAACCAGCAGGGGCACATCTCCCATGCCATAGCGCTGCCGTATCTCCATGACCTCTCTGCCGTCCGGCACATAGCTCTCCTCCGCCAGTCCTGTGGGCAGCACTTCCAGATTGGCCTGACAGTTGTGAGTATATCCATATTGCAGGTTAAAAGTCCTCTTCATGCCCTCCGTGGGAGCGATCACCGTATGGCAGCGCCGCATAAAACCGCTTAGATACCAAGGCGCCAGATCCTGCTTGATGGCACGGCTGCCCCGGCTGCGGAGCCGTCCCATAAAACCGCCTTTCTCCGCTCCCCGGCTAAGCCAGTGGATAGGGCCCGCATAGTCCAGATACTGCTCATACTGGGTGTGATAAGTATATACCAGAGGGACATTATATTTGGCGGACAGATGGGCCGCCACCTTTCCGATCAGCACCGGATGATGCACATGGATCACATCAAACTCTTCTCTGGAAAAGGTTTCCTCCAGCACCGGGTCCAAAGGATTGGGCAGCACCGTGTCGCTGTAAAAATGCTGGCTCAGAGTGCTGTAACGCACCACATCCTCCTCCGGTTCCGTCTCCAGATGATCGTACCTGGGAGCGAACACCACCACCCTGTGTCCCTGCTCACGCAGCGCCTGCGTCAATCGCTCGATAGAGATAGGCACTCCGCCGATATAAGGTTTGTAGTTGTTGGTCATCATCGCTATTTTCATATTCATACCTCTCCCTTATAATTTCATCTTGCGTCTGTCACAGTCAGGCAAACCAGCTCAGTACCTGCTCCCCGCAAAAATATCCCGCTCCCACAAAAAGCAGATTCCATATAAAGATTCCGACAGTGGAGCAGATCACATACTGATCCAGCCGCATCCGAAACACTCCCGCCGGAATGGATACCAATGTGCGTATCATGGGAATCAGCTTGGCGGCGATCAGTCCCGCGCCGCCCTTATCCTGCACCCAGTTTAAATACTTTTCTATCGTAGGTCTCTGTTTCGGGAATTTGTTCATATATTTTTCCAGAAAAAAGCGTCCCCCGGTAAATCCCAGCACGTACAGTACCAAGCTGCCCAGCAGTCCCGCCGCCACGGTTATGACCATCACCCAGGGAAAGGATATATTGCCTCCCGCCGCCATGATCCCCGCCAGCGGCATGATGATCCCCGCCGGAAATCCCGGCAGATTCATATACTCCAAAAATACCAACACAAAGATGGCGATCGCCCCATACCTTGTAAACACATCCATAATTGCCGCATAGTCCATTTCTCTACTGCCTCCTTTTCGTCCCTTCGTGCCCGGTTTTCCGGACATTATCCGCCTTCGCCGCTGTGCCTTTCAAAGCTCTCTGCCCACGCCGGCATAAAAGTTTCGCCAATTTCTGTCTGCCGTGAAACGGTTCATCCGCTTTCTGAGAATAGTATAGACCGTGCTTCTGAAGTTTTCTGTCATGGAAAACCAAAGATTTTCTTAAGAAAGAAAAAAGAACAGGAAAAGCCGGGGATATACTGCCATCCCCGGCCTGTAGACCGCTAAGCGCCGTTTTTCAAACTGCGCTCAATTCTCTTTTCCGCCAAGACGCATCCGCACCAGGATGCTCTTGTCGTTAAACACCGGCTGGTCGCTGCCCACACCGATAAAGTCATCTCCGAATATTTCAAACATGCTGCTCACCAGCGTGAACTCCGGCAGCCTGCCCAAAAGTCTTTCACCGTCGCTTAAGTACGCCATCTGCACCGGCATGATCAGTTCTCCTTTCTCGTTGTAGGTCGTGCCGTCGCATCTCAGGGGAACAACCGTCAGCCTTCCGCCCAGCAGTTCCCGGATCGTCTTATCGCTGCGGCTGATCCGCAGGTTCACATTGCCGTTGCCCGGAATATCGGCGTAAGACCGAAAAGCGCTCCCCGTATGTTCCACCCCGTACTTTGCGGCGGTTCTCTTGTCCGCATACCCCCGCAGGACCACGCCGTTCTCGATATAGGGCAGCCGGTCTCCCGGCCAGGTGACGCCCTCTCCGTCAAAGAATGGGATATTCCAGCATTCATTCTCCGACACGTCGTGGGCCAGGCTGAATTGTTCGGAGAAAACCTTCTCCCCTATCCTGCCGGACAAAAGAGAAGTACCCAGGCTCATACTCTCTGCGTTCAGATTACTTGTCAGATAGCCAAGCAGTCCGTAATACTGTGTCTGAACTATGATCTCATCGGGAAGTTCCAGGAGCGTCCCATAGGCGGCGAGATAATTGTCCGCCATGGCATAGAGTTTTTCCATGTCAAAATCCCTCTGCCCTATGGAAAATCCTCCGTCGCTGAGTTCCCGGCTGTCCCTGTGCTTAAACGATAAATCGAAGTCCGTGGTACAGTCTCTGTAGGAATAGTTAAGCCCCCTGTCATTCTCCTGCCCCGAATACATGGCGCGCTGTGAGAATCCGCCGTTAAAGGTAAAATCAGGATATCGGGAACTCAAATGCTCCAATGCTTCTCGGGTGATCTCCATAAGCTGCCTGTCAGTGAGCACCCTCTCCGTCTTGTCACGGCTGCGGCTGCCTGTCTCCATCTCATAGGGATAGGGACGTTTCAGAGACAGGTTCCGCCGGGCTCTGGCATATCCCTCCTCATCCCCCATCTCCCCCTGTTGAAAATGTACGCCCAGGATACCTTCTTCCTGCACCCGGAAAGACATAAATGTCTGATCTCTCTTGTCAAAACTGCAAACCCTGTTCTCCTCTATTCCCACGGAGGATGAGACGGCATGCAGCACATATTTTTCTTTCATCTCCATATTTTCCCCCATTGCCCTAATTCGTGGTCAGTTTTCTGACTCTGACAGTGGGCCCTCCGGCGGATACCTGCACCGTCTGGCCTTTCTTACCGCAGCTGAAAGTGTCGAATATCTCCAGATCGTCTCCTACCGCATCAATATCAAACAAAGTCTGAAACACGCTGCCGATGAGTACATTGACCCGGACAGGCTCGCAGATCCGTCCGTCCCGGATACGGTAGCACAGGCCGGGCCGGATGGTAAAAGTGGAGGAACCTGTGCCACAGACGATATCACGGACATAGATGCCGTCCTTCACACCCCCGACGATCTCTTCCGGTTTATCATGGCCCGCCGCCATATAGGTATTAGTCATCCTCACCACGGGAACCGAGAAGTATTCGTCTGCCCGGGCGTTTCCGGTGACTCCCTCTCCCAGCACCGAGGCCGATTTGCTGTCATGGAGCCTGCCTGTCAGCACCCCGCCGCGGATCAGCCAGGTCTCCCCGGCCGCATTGCCCTCGTCATCATAGGGCGTATAGCCGTTGTGATCCATACCGCCATTGTCGCAGATGGACACCTTTTCACTCCCCACCTTTTTCCCCAGAACCCATTCCTCCCGAAGCGTCTTGTCGTTAAGCATATAATCGGATTCGCTCTTATGCCCGAAACTCTCATGGGTAAACATTGCCGTGGCCAGGGGAGACAGCACACAGGTATAGTCTCCCGGCTCCAGATCCACGGCGTTTCTGGCATACTCCAGATACCGGTCCCGCTCCTCCAAAATCTCCCGCTCCCTTCCAAGAAGCCGGTTAAACTCCATCTCCTGAAGATTTTTTCCCGCCCAGGTAGTGATCCCGTCCACCACAAAGGCGCAGCCCACCCATACGCTGCAGCGCTGCATATCCTGCAGGATCTCCGCACCCTTGCTGGAGTAATACTCCTTGACCACATGTGTACTGATGTAATTGCCCGCATGGGATCTAAGCTCCTCGATGGACTCGTCCACACAGACCGAGAGATAGTGCTCCACCAATTCCTCCCTCTGCTCTGGCGTGACGGCCCGCACGTCATTTGCCCCGTCATACTTAATGATACGGGCCTTATTACAGCCAAAATTTTTGACCGCCGGATGATCGTAGATCTCCGGATTCCTCTGGGCGAGTGCCGCCAGATTGTCCATCTCCTGTTGAATCTCGTCCGGTTTATTGGTGGTGCCCGTATACCACATATGGCCGTCAAATACCCGTATCAGCGCGCCGATTACCTGACTTTGAGTGTTGGCCTCCACTTCTCCGTTCAGGATATAATAATGCACATACTCCTTTTTTTCTATCCTGACTTCCGTAAACAAATCTTCCGGGAACCTGTACATTACGCCCATCCTCCTGTCTGTATCATATAGTTTATCATAATCCCGTATAAAATGCCAGTCACTGTTTTCGGACATCTTTAACAAACCTTAAACAAACCTTAAACTATTATGCCTTGTGGCTTGCTCTCCCACAATATATAATTGTAGACAAATAGAAACGTAGCATGTATTTCGAAAAGGAAGGAACGGCAAATGAACGGCAATCGAAAAAAAACGTGTTTTCTCTGTCTGACCATGATAATTCTGTTGGCTGGCTGCGGCAGCCCGGGAGAAGTCTCCGGCGGAGCTTCTGGCACAGAATCATCCGCGGGAGACTCCCCACGGCCCCTGCCCTATCCCATAGACTGGAGTACCTGTCAGATAGCGGAGCCCCAGAGAGCGGAGGACGGTACCTCCTGGTATCTGACAGAGTATCATGACGACTGGCTCACCCCCGTCGAGGCCGAATATGAGCAATCTTACAGTGCAATCACCACCGGAACCATAGACGGGATGATCTACAACAGCTTTCTCTATCGGTCAAACGGGGAGCGCGCTGCCGATCATATGGACGGCTTTGATACCAGGACGGGCCAGAGTATCCATATGGAGCTGGATCTGGCAGATTGTGGGCTGCCGGAGAACACTGCCCTATACGGCATGGATATGGCAGACAGCCGGCAGGCGGTCTTTCTCTCCTATATCCCCGGGGGCGCGGGCCAGCCCATCCCCCACAGCGCCCTGCTATACTACCATATGGAGGAGGGTGTGCAAAAAACCCTGGATCTGCTGCCCCTTCTGGCCTCCGCGGGGATTGAGCATGAGCCGGATGATTACCTCGCCTATAGCCGGCATTCGATTCTGTGTGACCGGGACGGACGCTGTTATCTGATCTGGAATCAGGCATTGCTGGTAATCGGTGAAAACGGGGAACTACTGTGTAATATGGAGGGAACTGGGACACTCCCTCCCCTTTGCATAAAAACTCCGGAGGGACTTCCGCTGTTCGTATTTCAGGATGCGGATAACCGTATAAGCGATTACTATATCTATGACCAAAATGCCGGACAACTGCGTTCTCTGGGACAGTCCAAATATTTTAACATGATCTCCGGCTGTATGGACGTATCCGGCAACGTATACTATTTTAACGGTAACGGAGCTATTGTCCAATGGAATATTCTGTCGGGAGAGCAGAAAAAAATATATAACTGCAAGGACAACCATATCTGTGAAAACACCTATTCCAACAAGATTATGCTGATCCGGGAAAACGGCGATCTGGCGCTTATGGACCCTGCGGTGGAGAAACACAATATCTATGTGCTCTCCCCTGTTTCGCCCGCTGAGACCAGAACGCTCACATTGGTATCCGCCTGCCCGGGAGATTCCATCATACCCACGGCGGCCGCCCTGTTTTCCACAAAATCGCCGGGGGTAAATGTTGAAATCTCCACTTTTGAATCCAGCAACAGCGATGATCTGGATGCATATACCACAAATCTGGTGAACCGTATTGTGGCGGGAGACGCTCCCGACATGTTCGTGGTTTCCGCCGAGACCATGTATACTCTCTATGAAAAGGGAGCTCTGGCGGATCTCACCGATATATTTCCTGCCGATGCGCGGGAACAGGTATTTGACTGTATCTGGGAGGCAGGTACCATCGACGGAAAACTGACCGGGCTGACCACGGATCAAATTACCTTCAGTATATTGGTATCTGACCGGATCTATTCACAGGATACCTGGCAGCTGAAGGATGTTCTGGAACTGGCTGACCGTGCCTCCGGCGATACCTTCAAAGGAATCATGCCTCTGTCGGAGTACGATCCGTCCCTCCTGTCCTGGCTCGCCCTGTATGCCATCCCGTCCTCCCTTGTGGACAGGGAATCCGGAACCTGCCATTTTGACAGCGAAGACTTCCGAAGACTGTTGCAGTTCTGCAAAGACGCCCTCCCCGTGGAGCACATTCCTAACTTAGTCAACAAAATATCCGATGATGTCCGCTCTATTGAAACAGGGGAATACCTTGCCTATGCCTACTCCAATTATGGGGGATTTGCCGAGTTTTCCCGCCTGATGTCCCTTCTTCCACAGGATTATCACTGGGTGGGCGTCCCCACGGACGATGAAAGCGGCAATCTGTTATATGCGCTAGATTTTCTGTTAGTCAGCAAAGATACGGAAAATATGGATCTGATCCGAGAGTTTCTTCCCACGCTGTATGGGGAAGATTTGATGCGTCTATATCCCGAGCGTTGTCTGCGCCGGGATATTCTAAGAGAATGCGTTAGTGACGCATACCCCGATGAACCCAATCCATACGCCCGGTTCAATATGGGCAACGGCATCGAGCGATGTCTTGAATGCAAACCGGACGGCTCATCCTATGTGGAGGAATATATAGAATTTTTGGACAGCTGTATCCTCATGCCGTCTAGTGACGAAACTATCGCCGACATTGTCCGGGAGGAGACGGAACCCTATTTCGCGGGAGACAAAAATCTTGACACGGTCATTGAAAATATTCAGAGAAGGGTACAGTTATATCTGAACGAGAACGGTTCATGAAGGCCACAACTAATCTGCTATATGGATGTTCAGAGGGCCTGGTGCCTGTGAACCAATTTTTTAAAAAGGAGTCGCCGCATATACGGCAACTCCTTTTTGCTTTCTTATCCTGCACTGCGCATTTTCTTACACTGCATTACACATTTAGTTGTTGATCAGTTTGTCCTCTTCGTTGTTCCAGCTGTAGAGCTTGCGGATCTCCTCGCCAACCTTCTCGGCGGGATGCTCGCTGGCCAGCTTTCTCATAGCCTTGAAATGCACCTGTCTGCCCGCGGGAGACATATCCAGCAAAAACTCCTTGGCAAAAGTGCCGTCCTGAATATCACTCAGGATCTTCTTCATAGCCTTCTTGGTCTCCTCTGTCACGATCTTGGGACCGGTGACATAATCACCGTACTCGGCAGTGTTGGAAATGGAATATCTCATACCCGCGAAACCGCTCTGGTAGATAAGGTCTACGATCAGTTTCATCTCATGGATACACTCGAAATAAGCGTTTCTCTCATCATAGCCTGCCTCAACCAATGTCTCAAAGCCAGCCTGCATCAGCGCGCACACACCGCCGCACAGCACGGCCTGCTCGCCGAACAGATCGGTCTCGGTCTCGGTGCGGAAAGTAGTTTCCAGTACGCCCGCTCTCGCACCGCCGATACCCAGCGCGTAAGCCAGAGCCAGGTCCTGTGCCTTGCCGGTGGCGTCCTGCTCCACGGCGATCAGACAGGGAACACCCTTGCCTTCCTGATACTCGCTTCTCACGGTATGGCCGGGGCCCTTGGGAGCGATCATCGTCACATCCACATCCGCGGGAGGCACGATACAGCCGAAATGAATGTTAAATCCATGGGCAAACATCAACATGTTGCCTGCCTCCAGATTGGGCTCGATATCCTTCTTGTACAGATCTGCCTGTTTCTCATCGTTGATCAGGATCATGATGATATCGGCCTTCTTGGCGGCCTCTGCTGCGGTATATACCTCAAAGCCCTGCTTTACAGCCTTGTCCCAGGATCTGGAACCCTCGTACAGACCGATGATAACGTTGCAGCCGGACTCCTTTAAATTCAGCGCATGGGCATGACCCTGGCTGCCGTAGCCGATGATCGCGATGGTCTTGCCTTCCAGCAGAGACAGGTTGCAATCTTCCTGATAAAAAATCTTTGCCATCTTTTTTTTCCTCCATTATGTTTAAAAATGATTTATAACTGATAGGTTGTTGTCCCTAGAGCTAACTTAACAAATATCTCCGGTCAAGCAGGTATACGCCCCTAATTAGCGCTCACCTTTGGGATTGCCGCCTGTCGCGGCATGATATGACTGTGCAGACAGGGCTATTAACTCTCCAGATGGATAATGTTTTCCATGCCTCTGCCCAGGCCGGCGATGCCTGTTCTTGCAGACTCCAATATCTCATAGCCGTCCAGCAGATTCATAAACGCGTCTATCTTGGCCTGATTGCCGGTGAGTTCGATGATCAGGCTGTCCTTGGATACATCGATGATTTTGGCGCGGAAGATATCCGCCACCGCTATGATGCCCTGGCGCTGCTGGGGGGCAGCCTTGACCTTAATAAGCGCCAATTCCCGATATACGCTCTCCTCCGGCTTAAGCTCCCGGATATTGCGTACATCCACCAACTTGCCCACCTGTTTCTCGATCTGCTCCAATATTTCGTCATCCCCACAAGTCACAATAGTGACTCTGGTAAAACGGGGATCTGCGGTCACACCCGCCGTAATGCTCTCAATATTATATCCCCTGCGGGAAAACAGACCGGATATGCGGCTCAGCACACCGGATGTGTTATCTACCAACAACTGAAATACTTTCTTCTGCATCATGAACTCCTCTATTTTAGTTCTGCCTCCCTGGGCCGTTTCCAGCAGACGCTATCCCTATATTTGCTCTACATTTTAGCAAGATAAAGTGTGAATGTCAACCCTAATCATCATTCTCGCTGCATTTTGCCAGCGCCAGAGTCCCTGTGCGGGCCACTTCCGCTATGCTGATGGACTGGAGCATGGTCAGCAGCAGTTTGGTTCTGTCCGGAGTATCGCAGATCTGGATCATCATGAAATGTTTGGACATATCCACAATCTCCGCCCGCAGGATCTCACATACCTCCGTGATCTCCCTTCGGTTTCCCTTGTTGTGGCGCACCTTCACCAGCATCAGCTCCCGGCTGACGCTCTGGCTCTCGTCGAAAGTCTTGACCTTGATCACATCCAGCTTTTTGTTCAGCTGCTTTTCAATCTGCTCGATGGTGCGCTCATCCCCGCTGCTCACTATGGTCATACAGGATATCTCCGGGTCATCGGTCTCTCCCACCGTCAGAGAGTCAATATTAAAGCATCTTCTGGCAAAGAGCCCGGCCACCTTGCCCAGCACGCCGGAGCGGTTCTCCACCAGCACAGAATAAATTCTCTTTTTCATAATTACCTCTTCCCGCATACCTGTAGTTGACAAGTCAACTTGCGGTACGGCTCCAATAAATAGTTCTCCACATGGGCAATGATGCCGCGTCCAACGCCACCGTTGCTCACTTCACAAGATCCATGGGATCGATCAGGCATTCCAACAGTACCGATGTATCTTCCCTGAGAAAGGCGTCCAGTTCCTCCTCTGCCCGGTCCATATTTTCCAGCAGCTGATACTGCATATCGTAAGCTGCCGCGATCTTGTCCAGTCTGGGACTGCCGGATAAGTCCACCACCGAATAATTGTCCTTGTAAGTATAATGCTGGTACTCTCGCACCATGCCCAGATAGCCGTTTTTCAACACGATGATCTTTACCGGGACCCGGTATTGGCTCATGGTTGCCAACTCCATCATGGACATCTGGAAAGAACCGTCGCCGCACACCGCGATGACCTGCCGGCTTTCGTCCGCCAGCTTAGCCCCCAGGGCCGCCGGGATCGAATACCCCATGGTGCCCATACCGCCGGAGGTGAGGAAACGCCCTTCCTTCACGATATGATAGCTGCAGGACCATATCTGGTTCTGTCCCACGTCCGCCACATACACCGCGTTCGGAGCCATCTTTTCCGACAGCCGGGTGATAAAGGCCGCCGGGTCCACATAAGCGGGATTGGGACTGCGTTTCGCCACAAGGGTTTCCCTGTACTGCGTCAAAGTATCTATCCACTGCTCATGTTCACAGCTAAACTCTTCCTTGGCAAAATCCTGAAAGATATGTTTTACGTCTCCCACCAACGGTATGGTAGGTCCGGCGTTCTTGCCGATCTCCGCCGGGTCCACGTCAATATGCACCAGCACTTTGTCACGGGTGATCAGATCCGGCTGACTTATCGCACGGTCCGCCACTCTGGCTCCCACCATGATAAGCATATCCGATTCGTTCATGGCCCTGTTGGCATACGCCTTGCCGTGGTTGCCCACCATACCGAAATACAGCGGATGCTCTGTGGGCATGACGCCGATGCCCATCATCGTAGACACCACCGGAATCCGGTATTTTTCCACAAATTCCCGCAATTCCTCCTTGGCCTCGCTGAGCAGCACGCCGCCGCCCGCACAGATGATGGGACGTTTTGCCTTTCCCAGTTCCCTGATAACTTTTTTGATCTGCACCGCGTGCCCCTTGACCGTGGGCTTGTAGGTGCGCATATTGACCTCCTCCGGGTACTGGAACTTATTAATCACCGCATTCTGGATATCGATGGGGATATCGATGAGCACAGGCCCTCTGCGGCCTGTGTTGGCGATGTGAAAAGCCTCCTTAAAAATCCTGGGGATATCGTTTACATTCTTGATCAGATAGCTGTATTTGACAAAGGACTCCACCGCGCCGGTAATATCTGCCTCCTGAAAGGAATCGCTGCCCAGCAGATCCGTATGTACCTGCCCGGTGATGCACACCAGAGGAATGCTGTCCGCAAAAGCGGTGGCGATACCGGTGATCACATTGGTGGCACCGGGGCCGCTGGTGACGGCACAGACACCGGGTTTTCCCGTGATCCGAGCCATACCGCTGGCCGCATGGGCGGCATTCTGCTCCGTGCGTATCAATATGGTCTGGATCTCCGACTGCAGGATACTGTTATAAAACGGACATATAGCCACGCCGGGGTAGCCGAACACATACTTTACGCCCTCTTCTTCCAAGCATTTGATTATGGCATCTGCTCCTATCATGAAAAAACCTCCTAAATTTAAGAGTTCCATATACCACAAAACGGTAATAAATCCTTAGTTCCAGAAATAAATAGTGTACATTCTACATTTCTGCCTATTTTAGCATAATAGATTGTGATATACAAGGTACGGATTTAACCTGTTTATTACTTTATCCACAGGCAAGATCTTACGTTTCCTTAAAAATTTTTCCTTCTCGTTCCTCAGTCAATCTCAGGAAACAGAATCTCTACCTCGCAATTGGCATAGCTATTTTCGTCGTCTCCCGCACAAACTGCCGAGACAGTTAATTTTCCGTCCGACATTGCAGAAAATGTATCCGCATCCATGACCAGCGCCACATTTATGCAATTCAAGCCTGCAATCTCAGAGGGGTAAACAGTCATACGGCTAAAATACTCATTTCCGTCGGAATCCGTCATTTTCTCCCACTTTGTATCCTCAAACAGGCTGTTATGTAAAAAAGGAATACTGTATGCGATCCGAAAACGGAGTTGGTAACTGTCCGCATACTCAATCAAGTATACTCTGGAAAGGGATAGATGACGTATACTTCGTATGTTCCGGTCAATTTCCAGGACCTCCATGTTCCCTTCCCAATCAGGGTAATGATCTTCGTCCGTCTGCCCCACTAGCCATGTATCAAGCCCTTTCCGGCTAAAACTGTCATAGGCATAGACCATATAGAAAACTATTCCCGCTATAGCCGCCACCAAAGCATGACGCAGATACTTCTTCATATTATATCATTCCCTTCAATGTTTTCCACTCTGTTTATTCATACCGCCCAAAATTTTCCGCAGTTGACAGTATTGACAGTAAAAAGTATTTCCTGCAAGTTCGTAACTGCCTTGACATGTTGTCCCCTATCAATTATGTATGGATTAGCAACATCTGACCAGGCCGTTTCTTTATTCAACAGTCCCTAACAGTCTCTAATAGAGAGAATCCCTGTTATAATCAGTCGTTTCGCTCCCCAATGCCGTAAACAATTCCTGTACCGTTGTCTCCCCATGCTGGATCGCCAGCAGTTCCCTGTCGGTCACGCCGATAAATTCCACGAACTCCACTTTTCCATTCGGCGAATCCAGCGTCTGAAGTTTGCTGTCCGGCACAGTGATAAAACCTGTAATGTTAGACTTTGTTTGTACGTCTATCCCCTGAGTCTGACCGGTATACACATACTCCCAGGGATTAAATATTTCTCCCTGGATATAGGTGAGCCTGGCCAGACTCTGTAGAATTCCGCAGATACACATCAACTCCCCTTTTTCGTCCTCATAGTTGTCTTTTTTGAGCCGAAAGGTAAACTCCATTCCATAACCGCTGAACTCCTGATCATCGCTTTCTTTCTCGTACAGTTCCGACATCCCATATGTCACAAAATGCCAGTAATCCCCTCCGTCATAAAGATCTATTCCGTCCAGCGGGTCCTTGCCGCCAAGCATCCATTTGAGTAAAGTACCATAATGTTCTCTCAGCTTTCCGGGATAGACTCTCTCGCATTCTTTCGCAATGGCATCCCATCCGGCTGCTTGCACTTCCTCCCGCTGTTCCATCGGTTTATTTTCCGTTTGTTTTTTCTTGCCGTTAATAAACTTCATTTTACCTTATCCCCTACTATTTTTTACAGGTATGAAATAACCTACAGAACATTATCAATTTGGTACATATGCTACATGTCCGCGCTCATCATGCCCAGCAGTCGCCGGGCAAGTTTCACCGCCTCCGCCGCGTCTTTGGAATATCCGTCCGCATGAATCTCATCCGCGTACTCCTGGGTGATCACCGCTCCTCCCACCATGATCCTGGCTGTCACGCCCTCCTGCCGTGCCAGGGCTACCACTTCCCGCATCCGCTGCATCGTAGTGGTCATCAGCGCAGACAGGGCGATGATGTCCGCATGATGCTCCTTCGCCGCCTGCACAATGGTTTCCTTGGGCACATCCTTACCCAGATCTATCACTTTGAACCCATAGTTTTTCAGCATAAGTGCCACCAGGTTCTTACCGATATCATGGATATCCCCCTCCACGGTGGCAATGACAACCACCGGCATGGAATCTCCGTCCTGTTTCTTCAGCAGATAGGGCTCCAACACTTCAATGGCGTTCTTCATGGCCTCGGCGCTGGCGATCAGCTGGGGTAAAAAATATTTCTTTTTCTCAAACAGATCCCCCACTTTATTGATTGCAGGCAGCAGACTGTCGTTAAGCAGTGTACCGGGATCTTCTCCCGCCGCCACCGCCTCCCTTGTCATGGCCGCGATACCGCTGCGGTTGCCCTTTAGCACGGCGTCCGTGATCTTCTGGGCATACGTCTGCGGCGCTCTGGCGGCCCCGCCGTTCTGCCCAAAGCCTGACGCCGCTCGGGGATCACTCCGGTCTATACCTGCCGCCGCGCCCGAATTGCCTTGGCCTGCACCTGACGCTGTGCCGGGATTTCCCTGGCCTGCACCTGACGCTGTGCCGGGATTTCCCTGGCCTGCACCTAACATTGTGCCGGGATTTCCCTGGCCTGCACCTGATACCGCTTGAGGATCACTCCGGCCTATACCTGCCGCCGCGCCGGAATTGCCCGGCCCGGCAGCGGCTGTCACCGGCTGTAACTGCGCGGCATACTCAATATACCGCAGATCGGCGTCTTTTCTAACCTTCAACATATCCGTGGCCAAAGCCCCGCAGACCAGCATTTCCTGAGAGGGATTGGCGATTGCCATGGTCAGTCCTTCATATATTGCCAGCGTCAAAAAGGCTGTATTCACATAAGGTCTGGCAGGCATACCGAAAGAGATATTGGACAGCCCGCAGACAGTAGCCAGTCCCTGAGCCTTACAGTAGCGTATCGTCTCCAATGTCTCCAGCGCCGCCTGTTTGTTTGCACCTATGGTTGTCACCAGACCATCCACTATGATATCTTCCCTGCGCATCCCCAGCTCCTGCGCCCGGGTCACGATGCAGTCTATGATCTGTTTTTTCTCCTCCAGATTTTCGGGCAGTCCCTTGTCGGACAGGGGCAGCAAAATGAACATAGCCCCGTATTTCTGCACGATGGGCAACAGTTTTTCAAACTTCTCCGTCTCATAGGACACGGAGTTGACCAGCGCCCGTCCGGGGTAATGGCGCAGCGCCGCCTCCAGCACCTCCACATGGCTGGAATCCAGAGACAGAGGCAGATCCGTAATCCCCTGTACCTCCTCCAGCACCCGCAGCATCATGGCTTTCTCGTCAATGCCGCTCATGCCCATATTGATATCCAGTACGGATGCTCCGCAGGCGTCCTGCTCCTGAGCATATTGCAGCACCAGGTCCATATTGCCGTTTCTCAACTGCTCCTGCAGCTTTTTCTTGCCGGTTGGATTGATCCGCTCCCCGATGATCATAAAGGGATCTTCCAGACCAAAAACCAGCGTCTTCCGCTCACCTGTCAGATAACGGATACCGTCAGGCCGCCCTTTCCGCTCCCTGGGCTTTTTCCCCTGTGTCATGCGTTTCAGACCCGCGATATAGCAGGGGTCTGTGCCGCAGCATCCTCCCAGGATCACGGCTCCCGCATCTGCCAGTTCCTCCATCTCCGCCGTAAAGGTATCGCTGTCCATATCATAAACCGTCTGTCCCTGCTCATTTACCGCAGGCAATCCCGCGTTTGGTTTGGCGATCAGGGGCAAACTGCTGACACGGGCCATAGCCTCCACGATTCCCTTCATTTTCGCCGGTCCCGTGGAACAGTTCACACCTATGGCGTCAGCACCCAGGCTCTCCAACACTATGGCTGCTGTCTCCGCGTCCGTGCCAAACAGGGTACGTCCGTCCGCCTCAAAGGTCATGGTCACCATCACCGGCAGCTCTGTGGTCTCCCGGGCCGCTATCAGTGCCGCCCGTGTCTCACCCAGGCTCATCATAGTCTCCACCACCAACAGATCCACCCCGGCGCTCTCCATGACCCGGATCTGTTCTTTATATACTTCGATCAAAGTCTCCAGCTCCATCGTGCCCATGGGCCGCAGCTGCTGTCCCGTCATCGTCAGATCCCCTGCCACCAGCACACGCTCCCGATCCTCAGCTGTTCCCGCCGCCTTATCAGCGGCGATAAACGTTATGTTATCTCCCGCAGTCTGTCCTTCCCCGCTCTGTCCTCCGGCAGCACTTCTTCCGGCCGCCTGCCGGGACAGAGCTACCAAACTGTATATCATCTCTTCCTGCCGGTCAGCCAGACCGTATTCCTCCAGTTTGATACGGTTTGCAGTAAATGTGGGGGCATACAGAATATTTGTGCCCGCCGCCACATAGTCCCTCTGTAGCTCCACCAGCGCCTGTGGATGCTCCAATATCCACTGCTCCGGGCACACTCCGGAGGGCATACCCCTTTTGATCAGATTGGAGCCGGTAGCTCCGTCCAGTATAATAAAGCGGTTCGCGCAAAAATCTCTAAACAGCTGTTTCGTCATGATCTCTTTCCTCAAATTATTTTTATTCTGTCCTAATTATGGCGTTACCTGTTCATTTCCCGGCATTTCCGTTCGTTTCCCCGCATTTCCGTTCGTTTCCCCGCATTGTTGTTTATTTCCGGGCATTGTTGTTTATTTCCGGGCATTGCACGCCCATTTCTCAGTTTTTCCGTTCATTTTCAAGCATTGCATGCCCATTTCCCGGCATTGACACCTATTTCTAAGCATTTCCATTTCCCAGAGCCGCCGTATCAAGCCTTTTTATTAAGTTCTTCCGCCATTGCCAGCGCATCGTCGATATGCTTACAGAAATACCTCTCTCCTATCCTCTCCACGAATCTGGCTTTCCGCATGACACGCATGGGCTGCTCGTTCACATGGGACAGGATCAGTTGGATCTGTTTCTTTTCACAGGTGGATGCCAGAGTCTCCAGATTGTGCATGGCAGTGGCATCGATGGCGCTGACGCTCCGCATCCGCAGGATCAGTGCGGTAACGGCATCATCCGTGCGGATATCCAGAATCTTATCCGCAGCGCCGAAGAACAGGGGACCGCTCATCTCATACACCAGCGTGTGTTTGGGCACATGGCGCAGTTCAATGCTGTCCTTGTCATTCTCCGCATCCTCGTCTATGTAGGTCCAGCCCTCCACTTCCGTCACTTCGCTCATCCGTTTCATAAACAGGATGGCGGCCAGCACGATACCGACAACGATAGCCACTACCAGATCAAATACCACGGTCAGCACAAAAGTCAGCACCAGCACGATGATATCGCTCTTGGGAGATGTTTTGCACAGATAGAAAAATTTGCGCCATTCCGACATATTGTAGGCCACCATAAACAGGATGGCGGCGATGGTGGGCATGGGGATCAGCGCCGCATAGGGCATCAGCACCACCAATATCAGCAGCAGCGTCACCGCATGGACCATACCCGCAATAGGGGTACGGCCTCCGTTTTTTATATTGGCGGCAGTACGGGCAATGGCCCCGGTAGCAGGGATGCCTCCGAAAAGTGCGGAAGTTATATTGCCCGCTCCCTGGGCGATCAGTTCCATGTTAGAGCGGTGCTTGCTGCCAATCATCCCGTCCGCCACCACACAGGAAAGCAGGGATTCTATGGCCGCCAGGATTGCGATGGTAAAAGCATCCGGCAGCACATTCTGCACGGTCTTAAAATCAAAGGCAGGCAGGGAAATGCCAGGCAGTTTATTGGATATCTCATACAGATCTCCGATGGTATCTACTTTCATACCAATGCCCTTTACCATGGCGATACCGGCCAGCACTGCGATCAGGGAAGGCGGAATCTTCTTGCAGATCCCCGGCAAAAAAGGCCAGCCTATAAGGATCACCATGCACACCACGCCCACGATGACCGCCTGCCAGTTTATCGTGCCGATAAAACGGAACACTGCCTCCAGCTTTTCCATGGTTTCGATCAGTGGTTCCTCCGTGACCACGACAAGTCCCAGAAAATCCTTGATCTGCCCCACAAAGATTGTCACGGCTATGCCGGCCGTAAAACCGGTTGTGATGGTATAGGGGATAAATTTGATCAGATTGCCCAGCCGCAGCACGCCCATCAGGATCAAAATGATCCCCGCCATTACGGTGGCCATGATCAGTCCTTCCATACCGTTCTTCGCCACAATACCCGCCACTATAGTGGCAAAGGCCGCAGTAGGCCCTGCGATCTGCACCCGGCTGCCTCCCAGAAAGGAAATCACAAATCCCGCGGTTATGGCGGTATAGATACCCTTTTCCGGCGTGACACCGGAGGCCAGCGCCAGAGCGATGGACAGGGGCAGCGCAATGATGGCAACGATAATACCCGCCACCACATCCTTTACAAACTGCTCCCTGGTATAGGTCTTCATCACAGAAAATAACTTCGGTTTGAGCTTGTCCATTTTCCCCTCTTTCCCGCATACCTGTAGTTGATAAATCAACTACCAGTTGATAAATCATCTAACGCTTGATAAATCATCTAACGCTTGATAAATCATCTAACGCTTGATAAATCATCTCAACTTTGTCCTTGGTATCGCGTCAATGAGTATTTGAAACGTTCACTTCTCACCTACCTCGCCATGCATTAATACTTTGTCTTTGTAACTGCATGAATTCGGTAATAAGAAATCGTTCGTTTCAAACCTTCTCTAAAAGATAATAAAAAATAAAATCTGTGCAAATCTTCCGGATTATACACAAATTTTATTTTATTCTCATTATAAGCTTTTTGCAAGCAATTTTTCATCCCCACAGAGCCTGTTTCGCAAACAATGCCTATTCCTGCAAATACAGTTGAACCCGGCTTTGAATGATCCGGCACACTTCCTCCAGCGACTGATTTCCCTCCAGATATTTTTCCGCTTCCTCCATGATCATGTTCCACACATCCGTATATTTCATTGGTCTGGAGACGCAATTATCCAAAAATTCCGCATACTCCTCCGCATAAGTGCTGCCGTCTTCCTTTTCCTCCAATATCCCTACATAGGAATAGTTTTCAATGGTTTTACTGCCGTCGTAATACCTGGTGACATCTTCCGCCGGAAAACGCAGCACACTCATAACATACAGATCGCGCAGAGGAGACTGTCCCTCTCTGCTGTATAGATACTCCAGAAAAGCAGTCAGGGCCTGCTCCTGAGTACACTGACTGTTAACCACCAGAATCCCGTTGGTCTGGGCAAAGCTGCCCGAACTGCCCTGTGTGGGAAGTCCCACACAATGGTATATGTTTCCGCCCAGCTTTTGGGCCCGCCTGGAAAAATCCTGAATGGAAAAGCTGACAAATACCGTTCCCAGACAGTCCCCCTGACGGATCAGATCAAAGCTGTCATCCCCAGCAAAGACATTGTTTCTTCCGCAGTCTTTACATAGACGCAAAGCCCTCTGAAACAGCTCTCCATCAAAATAACACTCTTTCTTCTCCCAGTCTATGAAAGGGGTGTTCTCCAGATCCATCAGGATCACATTTCCCAGCAGAACCTCCGATGGCGCACCGTTCTCCAGATACAAAAGCACGTTCTCCGAGTCCTGGCAGGCCTCCATCCGGTCCAGCAGCTGTTCTACCGTCCATGTATCTTCGCTCACAGTCTCCCGCGCAGTGATCAGGCTCCAGACAAACGTAAAGTCTGTGGGAATACCATAGAGTCCGCCCTCGACCGTTCCCATCGACAGAGCGGCGGGCAGCAGACTGTCCCGTGTCTCTTTGGGCAGATACTGGGTCAGTTCCGCCAATACTCCCTTTTCCTGTAAGGATTGCAGACGGTCGGGAGAAATATACAGAATATCCGGTCCCTTACCGGCCGTCAGGTCCGCAAGGGTGCGGGTGAAAAAAGCGTCTTCCTCACCGGCCTCCGGTTCCGTGTAGGCATACGCATATTGTCCATCCGGATCGTATGTCAGTTTCGCGGCCGCGTCTCGGAGCAGTTTTCGCCCGCTGGGGACCAACCCCAAATCTTTGACTATACAGGCAATCTCCAAAGTCGCCTCCGGCTCCCGGTTTGCTATATCAGAGGATTCTTCCTCTGAGCTCTCCCTGCCGTCCTGAGTATCTTCATTGCCGTAGGACTCCTCCCTGTCCGTATTCCCTACGTCTCCAGAAGTCCCTTCCCTATCCGAAGTCTCTCCCGTGCCGGTTTCCCCTTCCCTGTCCAACATCTCTCCGCTACCGTAAGTCTCTCCATTGCCCGAAAATCCGCTGTCTCCTGGCTCCCCCTCCCTGCCGCAGCCCGAAAGCGCCAGCAACAGGGTTCCCAGTACAATCCACCTCTGCCATATCCCTTTTTTTATCACGGTACACCTCCTTGTCTGCTATTATCATAGCAACAAGAGCAGCATACATCAACTGTCTTAAACGTTTCTTAATGAGCCTTAAAGAAATCTTAAAGGCTACTGCGATACCATATGTCCCATATAATAAAATCCCAGACATTCATCCAGTGACACCGTGACGATCCGCCCCACCAGCTCCGCATCCCCCGGAAAATGTACCAGCGTGTTATTGGACAGACGCCCGGTGAGCAGCCCCTCTTCCTGAGCGTTCACCTCCTCAACCAGCGCCTGCGCCTGTTGCCCCCGATACCGGGACACCTGCTCTCTGGCGGTTTCCTGCACCACCTTAAGCACCCGGTCAAAGCCCTCCTTGACCCGGTCAGGAGACACCTGGTTCTCCATGGCGGCGGCTGGTGTCCCGGTACGCTTGGAATAGATAAATGTAAAGGCATTGTCATATTTTACTCTGCGGATCACATCTATCGTCTCTTCCACGTCCTCCATCGTCTCCCCTGGAAATCCCACGATAATGTCCGTTGTTATGGCGATATCAGGAATTTCCCTGCGGATCTTCTCCGCCAGGGCAAGATATTGCTCTTTGGTATACCGGCGGTTCATGAGCTGCAGGATTCGGGTGGAGCCGGACTGTAGAGGCAGATGCAGATGACGACAGATCTTTTTTGATTCCTTCATAACCTGTATCAACTCATCCGACAGATCCTTGGGATGGGAAGTCATAAAACGAATCCTCTCCAGACCTTCAATCTGCTCCACCTCCTGCAAAAGCCGTGCGAAAGACATAGGCGTATCAAGATTCTTCCCATAAGAGTTCACATTCTGTCCCAGCAGCATGACTTCCACCACGCCCTCGGCGACCAGCTGCCGTATCTCCCTCAGTATCTCCTCCGGTTCCCGGCTGCGCTCCCTTCCCCGCACATAGGGAACAATGCAGTAGCTGCAGAAATTGTTGCAGCCAAACATAATGTTGATACCCGACTTAAAGGGATACTTCCGTTCCACCGGAAGATCCTCCACTATCTTGTCCGTATCCTCCCATATATCCACGATCATTCCCTGCTCATTATGATTCTCACAGATACATCTGTATAGCAGCTCCGCGAACTTAAAAATATTGTGAGTGCCAAACACCAGATCCACAAACCGGTAGCTGGAACGCAGTTTTTCGATCACTGTCGTCTCCTGCATCATACAGCCGCAGAGAGCGATCTTCATATGCGGATTCCGTTTTTTGCGGCTCTTCAGTTCCCCCAGGCGTCCGTAAACTCTCTGATTGGCATTGTCCCGCACCGTACAGGTATTAAAGATCACAAAATCCGCATCTTCACTCTCCGTCACCTGATACCCCACCCGGCGCAGGATTCCCACAAGTTTCTCCGAATCTCTGGCATTCATCTGGCAGCCAAAGGTCGTGACGCAGCAGCTGGGAGAGCGCCCGTTTTTGTCCTCAAATCCCCGAACCCATTCCCGGCATTTGGCCATAAAATAGTATTGTCTGACCGGCTCCGTTTCGGGAGGAATCACACTTATATCTATTTTATCCAAATCAAATTCGTTAAGCATTTCCTCAAACCCTTTCCCTTTGACTAATACATGATATCGGACTCTATCCACCACATTCCGGCCGTTTAACCGGCCAATACCTATTGACTGTGACAGTCATTTTTGTTGACCGGTACAGTCATTAGTATTCGGAATCTATATAAACTTTTTAACAAGCCCTATCAGAAGATCTACCACCTTTTCCATGGACTGTACACAGGCATATTCATATTTTCCGTGACAGTTCTCACCGCCGGTACAGATATTCGGGCAGGGCAGGCCCATAAAGGACAGTCTGGCACCGTCAGTCCCCCCACGGATCGGGGTGATGATAGGCTTAATATCCTGCGCCTTCATAGTCTCAACCACCTTATCGATCAGTTCCATATGGTTTTCCATGATCTCGCGCATATTATAATAGGAGTCCTTCATATCCACTGTCACAGTGCCTTCTCCATACTTATTGTTTAAGAAGGAAACCACGCTCATAAAGTATTTCTTTTTCTCCTCAAACAGCGCTTTGTCATGATCCCGAATGATATAGTCCGCCAATGCCGACTCCACATTGCCCTGTAAGCTGTCCAGATGATAAAATCCCTCATACCCCTCGGTGTACATCGGGTTCTCAAAGACAGGCAACATACTCTGGAACTCCTGGGCGATCAAAACGGCATTCTTCATCTTGCCCTTTGCGGAGCCCGGATGCACGCTGCAACCCTGTATGCGGAGCTTTGCTCCGGCGGCATTGAAATTCTCATACTCCAGTTCCCCCAAAGCGCCTCCGTCCACGGTATAAGCGGCCTGCGCCCCAAACAGCGCCACATCAAAAAAGTCCGGCCCTTCACCGATCTCCTCATCCGGCGTAAATCCGATCCGGATCTTACCGTGAGGCTCGTCCGGATGGGTAAGAAAATACTCCGCCATGGCCATAATCTCCGCTACACCGGCCTTGTCATCCGCTCCCAAAAGAGTAGTGCCATCGGTGACAATGAGATCCTGCCCCTGATATTTGCGGATATCCGGAAAATCCGCTGTCCGCAGTATGATACCCAGCTCGGAGTTCAATGTGATGTCCTGTCCGTCATAGTTTTTCACAATACGGGGCTTTACCCCTGCGCCGCTCATGGCCGGGGAAGTGTCCATATGGGCGACAAAGCCCACCGTGGGCCTGTCCTCACAGCCGCTGACGGCAGGGACGGTAGCATACACATAGCAGTGCTCTTTATCATAAGTGATCTCGACCGCTCCCATCTCCTCCAGTTCGCGAGCCAACAGCCCTGCCAGATCATGCTGTTTCATCGTGCTGGGATGGGTACCGCTCCCCTCATCCGAACAGGTGTCGATCTGTACATAGTGCAAAAAACGGTCTATAACATTTTTCATGGCAATTCCTCCTAACTTTCAACTGGCTTTTTTTATCTCTGTAAAGGCAAAATATCTCTATAGAATTTTCCCCTATTTTGTCTGGCATTAACCAGATTACTTTCCGATCTTTTGCCGCCGGAGACATTGCACAAGGGCGCTGCCCTTGTCAGGGCAGCGCCTTGTTCCATACTTTGCGATCCTACTTCTTATCCTCTCCTGTCACCAGATTTACCTGCACCGGAGTCTTATTGCTGGCCACCTTACCCGCCAGGAACCCGGACAGTACGGCGCTGAGATCTACGCCCGTGGAGTCCTTGAGTCCGTCCGTGATCTGGTTCACGGTGTTGATGATATCTCTGGTCAGTTTGGCGTTGTTGCCGTCACCGTACATCGTGATCCGATCCACTTTCTCCAAAGGCGCGGCAGCGTTTCTCACCACTTCGGGCAGAGCGTTAAAGTACATCTCCAGCACCGCAGCCTCGCCCATCTTGGCCATGGCCTCCGCCTTTTTCTCAATACCTTCCGCCTCTGCCACCGCTCTGGCTTTGATGGCCTCCGCCTCTGCCAGACCCTTGGTACGGATACCCTCGGCCTCCTGCTCCATCTTGTACTTCTGCGCCTCGGCCTGGGCTTTCATGGCCTCGGCCTCCTTCTCAGTCTCGAACTTGCGGGCCTCCGCCTCTCTCTGACGCTCATACAGTTGGGCATCCGCCTGTTGCTGTTTGGCGAATCGGTCTGCCTCGGCCTTTTTCTTAACCTGCGCCTCCAGCGTCTGTTCCGTTATCTCTACTTCTTTCTGTTTCAGCAGGATCTCCTTTTCCTGCTTGGCGATATTGGCGTTTGCCGTGGTGATCTCCACCGTCTTACGCTGTTCCTCTTCCTGGATCTTGTAAGCCGCGTCCGCCTCCGCCTTCTTGACGTCAGATTCCTTTTTCAGCTCGGCCTTCTTAATTGCCAGCTCGTTCTGCTTGATGGCGATCTCGGATTCCGCGTTCACCTCCGCCTCATTGGCCTCTCTCTTGGCGTTGGCCTGGGCCTTGGCGATCTCCTTTTCGCTCTCCGCTCTGGAGATGGCGGCATTCTTCTGGATCTTTACGATATTGTCCACACCCAGATTTTCGATCACGCTGTTGTTGTCCACAAAGTTCTGTACATTGAAACTGATGATGTCCAGTCCCATGGCCGCCAGATCGGGCTCGGCGTTCTCCTTGACCAGCACCGCGAACTTCTGACGGTCGCTGACCATTTCCTCCAGGGCCATCTTGCCTACGATCTCACGGACATTACCTTCCAGCACTTCTCTGGCCACACCGCCGATGTAGTCCGGTTTCTTGTTCAGAAAATTCTGGGCTGCCAGTTTCAATCTGTCCTCATTGTCGCTGATCTTCACGTTAACTGTAGCATCCACTCTGATGTTGATGTAGTCTGCCGTAGGAACTGCCGTGGAGGTCTTTACGTCTATGGGGATCAGCTGCAGGTTCAGTTCGTCTTTTCTCTCCAGAAAAGGAATCTTGACACCTGCCTTACCGATCAGCACCTTGGGCTTTTTGCGCATACCGGAAATGATCAATGCGGTATCCGGGGAAGCCTTCACATAACCGGTCAGAAAGATGATCACAATGACCAGCGCAACCAAAACGATGGGAATCACAATACTTAAATTTACAGGCATACTATCTTCTCCTTTCGTCTCCCTGTCCCACAGCCCCATGCCGTGGGCATCCTCTTTAATGTCTATGCGTCTATCATAGCACAATAGGACTGCTCGGCACCACATAAATATACGCACGATAAAAAAATATTTGGTCTCTGTCGGCGCACTTTATATTGGGGTCTCCCACAGCCGTCGCCAAGCCCCAAACGCAGCGCTACTCTCTGACCTGACCGTTTCCGGTAATCCGGTATTTATAGCTGGTCAGTTCTCTAAGACCCATGGGGCCTCTGGCATGGAGTTTCTGGGTGCTGATACCGATCTCCGCCCCAAAGCCAAACTCGAAACCGTCCGTAAACCGAGTGGAAGCATTCACATAGACGCAGGCTGCATCCACCCCGTTTAAAAACCGCTGCGCCGCCACGGGATCGGCGGTGATGATACTCTCTGAATGATGGGTGCTGTAGCGGTTGATATGCTCTATAGCCTCCTCCAGAGAATCCACAGTCTTTATGGAGATGATATAGTCCAGATATTCCCTTCCGTAATCCTCTTTTGTGGCTGGGATCACACCCTCTATAGTGGCACAGACCCGTTCGTCTCCCCGGACTTCCACCTGCTTTTCCGCAAAAGCTTTATACAGCCGGGGCAGCAAGGCCTCCCGCGCCGCCTCATGAATCACCAGGGATTCACAGGAATTACACACTCCTATACGCTGGGTCTTGGCATTGACGATTATAGGAACAGCCATGTCAATATCCGCGTCTTTATCCACATAGATATGACAGTTGCCCGTTCCGGTCTCGATCACCGGCACCGTACTGTTTTCCACCACTGTACGTATTAAACCGGCACCCCCTCTGGGAATCAGCACATCCACATACTCCTTCAAGCGCATGAACTCCATGGTAACGGCCCGGTCCGTATCCGTAATCAGCTGTACGGCGTCTCCGTCTATGCCGCAATCCGCCAGCGCCTGCCGCAGTACCTGGGCAATGGCCTGATTGGAGCAAATCGCGTCACTCCCGCCCTTTAAGATCACGGCATTGCCCGCTTTAAAACAAAGGGCAAAAGCATCGGCGGTCACATTGGGTCTGGATTCGTAGATGATGCCGATCACGCCCAGAGGAACTCTGCTTTTCTCTATGCGCAGCCCGTTGGGCCGCTCAAAACTCTCCAGCAGTTCTCCCACCGGGTCCGGCAGCGCCGCCACCTGCTCCAGCCCCTGCGCCATAGCGGCGATCCTGCCGCTGTCAAGCTGTAGGCGGTCCAGCAATCCCGGATGCATACCGTTGTCCCTGCCCTGCCGCAGATCCAGGGCGTTGGCCGCAAGTATCTCCGACTCGTGCTCCCGCAACGCCTTAGCCGCATGTTCCAGCGCCCGGTTTTTCTCTTCCGTTGTCAGTCCCTGTAGCCGATATTTGACGGCGGCCGCCCTTTTTCCCATCTCTGTCAGATTCATACATACCTCTCCATCCATATTACTTCTTATCTGCATGCAGCTGATCAAGCCTGCAATATGCTTATTCCCGCCGGCAGTAACGGGACGCCTGGTTTCACACCAGGATCACCTGATAGGGCCTGCAATCCGTCTCCTCCACGGGCAGCTGCCGCTGTGTCCGCTGGCAGCTGTATCCGATGGCGATGGAACATGTCATAAATTGAGGATGCGCCGCCAGATAGCGGTCATAATAGCCTCCGCCGTAACCCAGACGGTTGCCATAGGGATCATAGGCCACTCCGGGCATCAGCATCAACTCGCCAGTGCCGTCCCCATGCCCCGCCGCCATAATATCCCCATCGTAAGTCTCGCCGCTTTCCGGCGGTTCGGGGATACCGTGAAATCCCGGCTGCAATTCCTCCAGACTGCGTATACGAAAAAAATCCATCCTGTGCTCTGCCAGCACTCTGGGCACATACACGGCCTTGCCCAGCCGTAGTGCCTCATATAACAGTTCATGAGTGCTTAGCTCGCTGCCGTAGCTGACATAGCAGAGCAGCCGCTCACAGCGGTAAAACCACTGATGCCCCAGCAACCGTTCCGTGATCAGGCAGGCCCCCCGCTGCCTCTGCTCCTGTGTGAGAGCGTCCCGCACAGCCAACATTTCCCGGCGGATACATTTTTTCTCCATCTGAGACCCCTCCGACCGAGCTCCCACCAACGACACTGTTTCCCTGTCTCCATTATCTATACTCATATTGCGCCAATCAGTATTTGGATGTTTTATTTCCAAACTTCTCCCCTAAATTTTCCAGAGAACCGTCTTCCCTCTGGATGGTGATGCTGTCCAGTTGTCCCCGTAGATTGGCGCGCACACTGGCCACATACTCCTGCCGCAGCGCCCCCTGCTCAGCCTTCTCCTCCGGGGTCAGCCCTTCTGCCTGGGATTTGTGGTACAGTTCGTTGATTCTGGCAATCTTCTGCTCCATAGTCTGTTTATCCATACAATTCTCTTTCCGCAGCATACATCGCCGCTATAGTATCCCTTTCCCGCCTTAACAGCATAAAGTTACTGCCTGTGCAGATGACTGACAAAATCCGGAAGGTCAAATGACTCGTCCCTGCGGGCAACAAACAGCGTGCCCTCCTCCTTACCATCCAGTATCCTGTGCAGAACACCGATATCCCTGCTGTTGGCAATGACCATGTCCACTCCGGAACTGGTGGCGATCCGGGCCGCCTGTAGCTTGGTATTCATACCGCCAGTTCCCACATCGCTGCCTGTGCTGCCCTTGCCCATAGCCAACAGCTCCTCCGTCAGTTCATTCACCTGGGGAATAAAGGATGCCTGGGGATTGCGCCGGGGATCGTCTGTATACAGACCGTCTATATCGGAGAGCAGGATCAGCAGATCTGCCTCCACCAGCGCCGCCACAATGGCGGACAGAGTATCATTGTCCCCGATCTCGATCTCGTAGGTCGCCACCGTATCATTCTCATTGACAATGGGAATGACCCCCATCTGTAGTAACTGGGTAAAGGTGTTGTGGGCGTTAAAACGGTTCAGATCGTCCACAATGGTATTTTTCGTCATCAGTATCTGCGCGGCCACCTGATTGTATTCTCCAAAGATCTTCTGATAGACCATCATTAACCGGGCCTGTCCAACGGCGGCGCAGGCCTGTTTTACCGCCATCTGCCGTACTTTGGTACTCTCCGTGATCTCCCGGATTCCCACCGCTTTCTTTCCGGCGGCGATGGCACCGGATGTGACCAGGATCACGTCTTTCCCCTGATTGCGAATATCGCACAGCTCCCGTACCAGCTTTTCCAGTCTGATATAATCCAGATCCCCCGTCTGCTCATGCTGTAGGGAGGAGGAACCGATCTTTACCACGATCCGCTGCCTGTCCTTGATGGTCTCCCGCGGGCCTCTGTTTACTTCCTGTATTTTTTCCATATTGTACTTCCTCGCAATCCGTTACTGTATCCGACGATATTCTGACATGTATCGGAGGAGTTCTTCTCCTGCTATGCCCAATCATTTTTCATTGACTGTAAGTATATCATGAAATAATGAAATGGGCAATCAAATTTGCGCCGGCTCCTCTACATTCCTTCTGTCATAATCCTTTTACCCTATGGATAAAATCTGCAATATCATCGAAGGTTTTGCGGACTATGGAAAATCTGTTTTCCTATTGTGTTTCGGCCACATCAGAAGACGGGACCACCGTTTATCTGGATGTTTACTGCGCTGCCATCGGCGGTAAGCAGGACAAAGTCTCCAAAGAGGCTGCGCAGGATCTGACAGCCTATATCAGACAGGCTGAACCCGTGGATTACTCATGCAGATGTTATTATATGGATGGTCGGGAGTTTGACACTTCTTTTTAACATCATATCGCAAAAATCCTTTATTTAA